>Ga0209755_10004988_pt1 | contig 15339 bp, 14 predicted proteins | sample TergutCo191P1_FD_187301 | JGI IMG/M metagenome (GOLD analysis project Ga0209755, IMG submission 187301) | Cornitermes sp. P1 segment gut microbial communities from Petit-Saut dam, French Guiana - Co191P1 (SPAdes) (version 2) | ecosystem: Host-associated > Arthropoda: Insects > Digestive system... | reverse complement strand
GATCATTTTGAGCAGTTCAGCCCTGAGGGGCTTGCCGAGCTTCTGGCAAAAACTGTAAGTAAGCCTCTGCAGGGGCAGGACTTTGTTCCCGGAAGAGTAAACGGAACATGGAATTCGGTCATACCAAGCGATCCTAAAAGTTTCAATTATCTCATTGCCGAGCAGGATAGTTTTACATCAAGCACAATGAGCAGAATGAACGCGTATCTTCTTGATTATGACACTTACAAGCGCGAATGGATTCCAAATATCGCTTCCGCGCGTATCGCTGTAAACGAAGAAGATGATATATTACAGGTTTTTTATACGCTGCGCGATGACATTTACTGGAGCTATTATAACTCCGATAAAAAAATAAAAGTAACAAGCGATGATGTTTTATTTTGGTATAACGAAATTGAAGGCGACAGCGCCTTTAACAGTTCCGGCTATACAGGACAATTTTTAAAAACGCGGGATGGAAGTGAAGCCCGCATAACGCTTGATAAAATTGACGATCGCAATTTTGTTTTCACTTTCCCAAGAATTGTAGCTGACCCTTTGCTGCATACCAACATGGATTTTGGACCTTGTCATCTTTACGAAGAAGCGAAAAAAACGCTCGGCGTTGAAGGCGTAAAAAATTTACACAGCGTGGCTATAGACCCAAAGATTCTTCCCTCGATAGGAGAGTGGTTTCTTGTAGAATACACTCCGGGGCAGAGACTTGTTTATAAAAGAAATAAAGATTACTGGAAAAAAGATTCAAAGGGTGTTTCTGTTCCCTACATTGAAGAACAGGTAATGAGAATTATCCCGGAAGAAAATACGCAGCTCCTTCTTTTTAAAAACGGAGAAACAGAAAACTACGGACTTCGCCCGGAAGATTACGATTCTGTAATAAATAAATCTGACGGGAGCTACACAGTCTTTAACTCTGAAGGCGCTCTTAGCGCTTCATTTTGGACATTTAATCAAAATCCTGTTAACAGCAAGAAAAATCATTACCAGTGGTTTACTAAAAAAGAATTCAGGCAGGCAATGAGCTGTATGCTAAACCGCGAAAGAATAAATACTCAAGTGTACCGCGGGCTCGCGCAGCCCAAGCTCACAATTTTCCCGGAACCTAACCCTTTTTACAACCCCGATATTACGCTGAATTATCTTTATGACACACAAAGAGCGCTTGATCTTTTATCGAGTATTGGAATTAACATGGATAAAAGAGGAATAATGCGGGATGAAAAAAACCGCAAGATTGAATTTAATCTTACGATAAGGTCAGAAAGCACCGCCTCTCAGGATATCGCGTCGATTATAAGGGATGAACTTTCGAAAATTGGAATAAAAGTGAATATCCGGGTTTTAGATTTTCAGAAACAGGTTCAGCAGTTATTCGAAACTTTTGACTGGGATTCAATGCTGATGGGGCTTTCGGGCTCAGGTATTTTTCCAAGCCAGGGAAGCAATGTATATCCTTCATCGGGGAACCTGCATATGTGGTATCCCAATCAAAAGAGCCCGGCTACAGAATGGGAAGCGCGTGTTGATTACCTGTATAACGAGGGAATGTATTCCGTCGATACAAAAAAAGCGCAAGGGATATGGGATGAGTTTCAGGAAATTTTACTTGAAGAACTGCCAATGATTTATTTAATACGTCCGCGCAACTTTTGGGCTATTAATAACCGCTGGGATTTAACAAATGTTTATTATGATAATATTAACGGCGCTGAGACAACTTTTGTTTTTCTAAAATAAGGGGGGGTGAGAAAATGAAATCTCCAAGAGAATTAAGCATAGACATTAATCTTATTGATTTAATTGAATCATTTGATTTGTCAACTAACGCGATGAAGTGTTTAAAAATTCTTCTCGCGAGCGAAGAAGTGCAAATGGAACAGGAGTTCGCCAATACTGTTTCTATTGTAAGGCTTGGTTATAACGACCACGGTCCTGTTCACATGAGGACAGTAACGTACAACGCGGTTTTAATGCTCGACCTTTTTAGAAAGGCGGGTATAAAAACTACCCTGGAAAAAGATAATTGCGGCGAATTTGAGGACAGTCTTTTAGCTGTAATGCTCGCCGCCATGCTGCACGATCTTGGAATGCAGATGGGGCGTGAAAATCATGAGCTGCACAGCACAATACTCGCGTGCCCGATTATTGACCGCATACTGGATCAGGTGTATCACGATGATCATAAAAAAAGGATAATGATTCGCGCCGTCGCGTTGGAAGGGATCGCGGGACACATGGGAAGCGTTTCGGTTTCTTCTTTGGAAGCGGGAATCATTCAGGTTGCCGACGGCTGCGATATGACAAAGGGAAGGGCGAGAATTCCAATTTCGCTCGCTCATTCCACGGGAATAGGGCATATTCATCAATATTCAGCTAACGCGATAGAAGATGTTAGTATATCAGCGGGAAGGGAAAAACCCGTGCGTATCGATATAAATATGGCGAACGAGGCGGGCGTGTTTCAGATAGAAGAAGTATTAATGCGTAAAATCGCAGGAAGCACCGCGAAACAGCATTTGGAATTATACGCGAGCGTGAGAAACGAAGACGCGAGAAGGTATATTTAGTTATGGCGGCAAATACCTTCGGCGAACTGTTTAGAGTAACGACATTCGGCGAGTCCCACGGCCCTGCTATGGGCTGTGTAATTGACGGATGTCCCGCCGGGCTTGAGTTAAGCGTAAACGATATAGAGGCTGAGCTCGCGCGGCGCAGACCCGGAGCGGCGTATGGCTCACGCGATGAAAGCGACAAGCCCGAAATTTTATCCGGTGTTTTTGAAGGAAAAACGCTTGGCAGCCCGATAGCGATTATCGTAAGAAACGAAAACCAGAACTCAAAAGATTATGAGGAATTAAAAGACATTTACAGGCCCGGACACGCCGATTTTACATGGGACGCGAAGTTTGGTTTTCGCGATTACCGCGGCGGCGGGCGAAGCTCAGGCAGGGAAACGCTTTGCCGCGTAGCCGCCGGCGCTGTAGCAAAAAAACTTTTAAGTTTAAAAGGCATCAAAATAAACGCATGCGCTGATATTAATGGCAGCATAGAAGAAGCAAGAAGCGATAACGACAGCATAGGCGGCATTGTTAGCTGTCAAATATCAGGCCTGAGCGCCGGGCTTGGTGAGCCTGTTTTTGACAAACTTGACGCGAGGCTCGCCGCGGCGATTTTATCTATCGGGGCGTGCAAGGGCATTGAATTCGGCGCGGGTTTCGCTGCGAGCCAAATGAAGGGCAGCGAAAACAACGACCTTCCCGCGAATGAAGGCGGTTTCCAATACGCGACAAATAACGCCGGGGGCATATTGGGCGGCATTTCGACAGGGCAGGATATTGTGTTTAAGGCGGCTTTTAAGCCCACTCCATCGATTGGGAAAAAACAAAAAGCCTATGACAAAGACGGAAATATAAGAGAAATTGAAATAAAAGGCCGCCATGATGTGTGTATAGTGCCGCGCGTTGTGGTTGTCGTGGAAGCGATGGCGGCTTTGGTTTTAGCTGATTCCCTGCTGTTATCGTATTCCTCCAAAAAATAATAATATTTTAACTTGAAATATTCCGGTTTTTTAATATATAATACATTTATATATATTTCTTTTGGAGTAAAACAGTGAGTGACGAAGATCTGGAAATAACAGAGAATGTCGAAGGAAAAATGTGCAAATTTTTCGCTAAAGGCAGGGTAGATTCCAACAGCGCTGAACTTCTCCAAAGCAAATTGGATAAGGTTCTTAAAGAAGGATTCGATACTATTGTTCTGAATATGGAAAAAATAGAATATTTAAGCTCGATTGGTATTAGAATAATGCTCAAAGCGTACAAACAGGCCTGCGATAAAGACCTCTCTTTTAAAATTGAAAAGCCGTCAGAAATTGTCAGAAATGTTTTAGGAATGGTAGCCCTTAAGCAGCTTCTTGTTACATGAAAATAATTACCATTAGGGCAAAAATAATTTTAATTGTTCTTGCCTTTCTTGCCGCGATTGGAAGCGTATTTTTTATATATTCACTGTCAATCACAGAAAATTACAAAACCTTGCGTTTAAGCGGAATTAAACAGCTTGTTGATTTTGAGGCGGAAAAAATAAATAAAATAATCGCGGAAATTGAAAGAAGCGCAATTTTTTACGCTCTTGGCGGAAGGATTACTTACGAAACAGGCTATAAAGAATTAGGTGAAATGCTGTCTGTGGAATACCTAAGCAGTTTTCCTGTCGCTGTGGGAGCCGGTTTTTGGTTTGAACCCTATGAATTTAATAAAAAACAAAGACGCGCCGGGTTTTACGCTTTTTATGACAAGAAAAAAGGAAAGATTCACCTGGATGATACTTTTCTTATAAATGAGTACGATTATCATAATCAAAACTGGTACAGAGAAATAATTGATAATTTAACCCAGGACGCGGATTTGTTTCCTGAGCATAAATACCGCGTCGCGTGGACTAAGCCCTATGTTGACGATACAGGTTCGCGAAGTCTTATGGTTACGGCAGGGGCAGGAGTTTTTAACGAAGAAGGAAAAATAATCGCTATTTCTACAGTAGACTGGGATATAGATGATATCGTAAGAGAGTTAGTCGGATTAAACTTCACAAAGAACAGTTTTGTTCTTATTTGCGAACCAAACAAGGATTATGTTGTCTCATGCACAAGGGCGAATGTAAAAACAGGAAGCTCTGTCAGCGAAATACCCTGGGATATTTTCGAAGAGCGGATAATTATTAAAAAGACACAATATATTAACTTTAGTAAGTTTCTTGATAACGGCGCGCTTATAAATATATATATACCGGAAAACGAAATGTACGCCGAAGTGGAAGAACGAAACGAATTGTATTCGCTTTTAATCGCTGTTTCCGCCTTTATTATGCTTTCTATCGCCTACATTTTAATCGCTTCTTTTATTAACAAGCCGATTAAAAAATTAACAGCGGGCGTAGCGAACATAGCGCTTGGAAACCTTGACACGAGAATTTACATAGAAACAAATGATGAAATAGCGCAGCTCGCGGATACTTTTAATAAAATGACAAGCGATTTAAAAAATTCAATCGAGGAGAATATCAGGGAACGCGAAGAAAAAAACCGCGCTAATATTGAATTATCTGTAGCGAACGAAATACAGGCGGGAATGTTACCCAATGTGTTCCCGGCATTTCCCGGAAGAAAAGAATTTGATCTTTACGCTAATATGCTCCCAGCTAAAATTGTAGGCGGCGACTTTTACGATTTCTTTTTAGTTAATAATGATAATCTTGTGTTCCTTATCGCCGACGTAAGCGGGAAGGGAGTCCCCGCCGCGCTTTTTATGGTTATAGCGAAAACGCTGATAAAAAACACGAGCTTTGGAAAAAAGCCGCGCGAGGTTTTTGATACTGTAAACGCCAAGTTATGTGAAAATAACGACGCGAACATGTTTGTCACAGCCTTTATGGGAGTTTACAATATACCAACAGGCGTTTTTACCTTTGTAAACGCGGGACATAATCCGCCTCTATTAAAAAAAGGAAATGAGGGCTTTAGCTATTTAAAAACTGAACCCTCCCTCGTTCTCGCGTTTAGTAACGAAACAAAATATAAGCAGGAAGAGATCATCCTGGAAAAAGACGATGTTTTATTTTTATACACGGACGGCGTAACAGAAGCGATGAACGCCAATAATGAACTTTTTGGCGAGGAAAGGCTCGCCGTCTTACTTAATCAAAATAAAGATTTGGCGCCCAAGGAACTGGTTTTAGCTGTAAAGCAGGAAGTTGACAATTTCTGCGGCGGAGCGGAGCAGGCTGACGATATAACCATGCTCGCCTTCCTTGTAAACGATAGAAACATAGAGGGTGACGCCGATATGGAAGAACTCGCCGACATAGAAACGATAAAAGAGCTTGAGATTGAGGCGAATATCGCGAACATGGACCAGATATTCGCGTTTTTAAGGCCGGAACTTATAAAATGCGGCTTTTCTGATAATAATATTAATGAAATCGGTATAGCGGTAGAAGAAATCTTCATGAATATCTCTAAATACGCCTACCCTGGGGGCAGCGGCAGTGTGATTATCACCATTTCCGCCTCGGATAAGGTAATTATCTCCTTTGAGGACACAGGAATCGCCTTTGACCCAATGCAAATCCCCGCTCCTGACCTGGAAACACCGCCCGAAACCCGCGAAGTTGGCGGTTTGGGCTTCCATTTAGTTAAAAAAATCATGGATACGGTAACCTACGCCCGCGTAGGCGGCAACAACCTGCTCGTAATCACCAAAAAGCTACCTTAAATACCACCTATATCACTTATTTCTTATTCCTTATTTTTAAAACCTAAACCCTCTTCTTATATATACCGAAATATAAAGAGAGGAGTTATACCATGATTTATGAGAAATGCAGAGACATTCTGTTAAAAGAATTCGAGATGATCCAAAACGCAGTCACCGTGCAGGAGACTATTCGCGCGGCGATTACCGATCGTGAATGGGCAGCTTTCGAAGAAAACATGGGCGCAATGAACGCTATCGAGAATAATCTCGCGAGCCTTGAAGCTGAACGGGAGCAGCTTTTTTCCGTATTTAAAACTCTGATACATCAGCAAAGCTTCTCTGAAAATCTGGATGAGAAAGGGCGTTTTTACGAACTGGTATCTGTCTTGCCTGAGAATCAGCGCAACGATTTAACAACGATATACCGCAGCCTTAAAATCGAAGCCATCAAATTAAAAATGGCGAACGAGGCATTACTCGCGTATCTTAACGGCATTAAATCGACGCTTAAAGAATTTTTTGATTTAGCTTTCCCCGAAAGAGGCGGAAGCATTTATACAAGAACCGGAAGTCATTTTGCTAATGATATGCGCAGCATGGTTCTTAATCGCAGTTTTTAATTAATTAGGATAGGAGAAGAAAATGACTTCGACATTTATGGGATTGGAAATTGGTAAAAGGGGCGTTCAGGCTCATCAAACGGCTCTGCATACAATTGGTCATAATATAAATAATATGAATACTCCCGGCTATTCGCGCCAGAGAGTAGAGTTTGTCGCCTTTGATCCTATCTTCATGCCGGCACTAAACCGCGCCGAAACACCGGGACAGCTTGGGCAGGGCGTTGCTGTAGAAAGAATCGAGCGCATAAGGGATCAGCTTTTAGACAGAAGAATAATAATGCAGGCTTCGGGCGAAGGTTATTGGGAAGTGCGCCAGAGTTACATCAAAGACATGGAAAAGCTTTACATGGAAGTTGGTGAAAATTCCATAAGAAGCAAAATGGACAGCTTTTGGGACGGATGGGAAGAGCTCGCGCAATTTCCGGCGGATCTTGAACACCGCGCTGTTGTAATTAACAGGGGAAAGACTTTAATCGACGGCATCAACATGCATTTCCATGGGCTTAAAACATTGCAGACAATGGCTGATGAAGACATACAAAAAAATATTTCCAGAGTTAACGATCTTTCAAAAATGATCGCAGGGCTTAACGGCGACATTCAGCGCATTAAGGGGCAGGGCGATAACCCCAACGACTTAATGGACAGAAGGGATTTTCTTGTTGACGAGCTTTCAAAGTTAATTGACGTAACAGTTGTACAAAAAGACCCTGATGAATTTATGGTGCATACTTCAGGGCACGTTCTTGTTCAGGGACAGATTCCGCGCCAGTTTGAATTAAGAAAGGATCAGGACGCTGAAAGTTACGCTTACGCTTATTGGAAGGATACTGGAGCCCAGATGAATTTTACAAAGGGCATGGTTGGTTCTTTGTTTGAGCTCCGCGACGTAACAATCGAAGAAGAAATCCAAAACCTCGATAACATGACAATGAACTTTACAGACCTTGTAAATGAAGTACACAGGGACGCGTATGGAGCGAACGGCAGAACAGGATTGGATTTCTTCTCCGAATATCCCTATGTAACAAACGTAAACGGAAATTATGACCGCTCAGGCGACGGCGTTTTTGACTCAACTTATGTTTACAGAATTAACGGACAGAATAAATTGGAAGAGCGCGCGCAGCCTGGTTTTGAAGGTGTTATAACCCTTTCCGCTTCTGACAGACAGGTAGAAGTTCCTTATTACCAGACAGACACAGTAATGGACATTGTTACGCGCATAAATAATTCAGGCGCCGAAGTTGTCGCGCGCCTTAACAGAGACGGCGTTCTTCAGCTTAAAGGAACGCCCGCGGAACTCGTTGACGGACAGAGGGTAAACCCCGATTTTGTTATACGCCATGTAGAAGACTCAGGGTACTTTTTAGCGGGCTATGCCGGCATTTTAAACGGTTCCGGAGCTGAGAACGCCTACGATTGGGCTCAGGCTGACGCTGTAACAAGCCTAAGAGGCGGAGCGCAGGATTATTCTGTAGCTCCGATAGCGCACCCGTCAGGATGGATACACATTAACCCTGAATTATTAAAGGACGCGTCTTCTGTAGCGGCAGGCTTTGGTGTTAACGGAAGGGAAGCGAACCCCGGTAACGGAAACGCGGCGCAGGCAATCGCGTCAATCAGAAACAACATGGTAATGGTTGGAAAATTCGCGACCTTTGACGATTACTTCGCTAACTCGGTGGGAAATATCGCTATATTGGGCGAGCAGGCGAATAAAATGCTCGCGACAGAAGAGAAGACCATGAACTATTTAAGAGAAATGCGCGAATCAATTTCGGGCGTAAGCCTTGATGAAGAGTTGTCGAATATGATTCGCTACCAGAAAGGTTACGAAGCTTCGGCAAGATATATTACAACGGTTAATTCCATGCTTGATACTCTTATCAATCGCATGGGTGTATAAGGAGTAAATTATGAACAGAGTGTCAACTAACATGCCGGTAACGGATATGCAGTACAGTATGCGCAATGAAGAATCAAAAGTGTCAACAATGCAGGACAGAATTACAAATAAAACGCGGCTTTTAAATTTAAGCGACGATCCTATTTCCGCGTCTCACGCTGTAAGATACGACTCATTTTTAGCAAGGCTCCATCGTTTTGAGAAAAACACGGAAACAGCCGGGCAGCACTTCCAGACAACTCATGACAATTTATCTTCAGCTAACGATATTTTGCAAAGGATAAGGGAATTGTCTGTTTACGGCGCTACAGGCACGAGCACACCGGACGATGTAAGGCTTATGGCAGTAGAAGTAAACGAGCTTTTAAAAGAACTTGTAAGCATTTCTAACGCGTTAGGTCCCGATACAAAAAAACAATTTGCAGGCGACAAAGTTTTTACAGAGCCTTTTAGAATTGTAGAAGGCACAGTCGAAGGCGGCGGCGAAACAATGATTACTCGGGTAGAGTACCGCGGCTCAGGTGCTGTTCGCAGAGTTGAAATCGGTGACAATATGTTTATAGATTTGGACATGGGCGGCGATGAGGCTTTTTGGGCGGAGAGAATGCACATTGTTTCAACAACAAACGCGTCCGATTACAGGGCTACAGAAGCGGGCGGGTTTTTTATTGACGGCGTAGAAATAAATGTCGCCGCCGGTGATACGCTCCCGGCGATTGTAGCGAAAATAAATGATTCAGCGGCTCCTGTAAAAGCGTCTATCGATATTGATACAAGAGGGCTTGTGCTTGAAGGTACAAACGCGCATTTAATCCGCGCCGAAGACAGGGTAGGGGGAGCGACAGTCCTTCGCGATCTTGGAATAATAAATGGAAATCTTGTGAATAACGCGCCTAACTGGAACACAAGCGCGCTTGTCTCAGGCGGTTCAGTTTTTGATATGGTGATTCGTTTAAGGGACGGAATGTTAAGAGGGGATCATGACTTTATAGGCAGCCAGGGCATCGCGGGGATAGATCATTCGCTTAATAATATTGCGTTCAGGCTCGCGGACATAAGCAGCAGAAAGGAAAGAGTTGATTTCGCCGCGCTGCGCATTAATAATCAGATACCCAATGTAACAAGAATGTTAGACCGCGAAACAGGCTTAGACCTGGCGGAAGCCGCGACTGAATTTAAGAAGACACAAACGGCTCATCAGGCGATTTTAGCGACAGCCGCTAAACTGCTTCCGCCGTCATTGCTTAACTTTTTAAGGTAATTTGTATAATTTTTAAGGAGAAAAAATGAAAGTAGATACCAAGGCATTCGGACTTGTTGAAGTCGATGAAAAGCAAAAAGTAAAAATCCCTCTTGGACTCTTTGGCTTTGAGGATTTTACGGAATATGTTTTATTGGACGCGGAACACGAACCCTTTTTTTGGCTTCAGTCTACTGACGAAAAAGAAATAGCGTTTGTAATTATTAATCCATTTTTATTCCGCAAAGATTACGAAGCTAATGTCACGAATGAGGAATTGGCGGAAATTGGTATTAAATCGGCGGAAAGCGCGCTTGTTTTTGTAATTGTAACAATCCCACAGGACGGCGGTAACATGACAGCTAACCTGCAGGGGCCGATAATTATTAACAAAGAAAGCATGACAGCCATGCAGGCGATTCTTTCAGATCCAAAATGGAAGACCAAGCATGATATTATCGCCGAAATGAAAGGAACAGCCTAATGCTAATACTTTCAAGAAAGATAGATGAAAAGATAATTATTGGCGACGATATTACAATTTCTATTATAGAGATTAGGGGAGACCAGGTAAGAATCGGCATTGACGCTCCCAAGAAGATAAAAGTTTTCCGTCAGGAAGTTTACGACGCAATCAAGGCGGAGAACAAAGCAGCCCTGTCGTCTAATACAGTAATACCTCAGGTTAACTTTAATAAATAAGAAGAAGAGTTTTTACCACGAACCACACAAACCACACGAACTTTTTGTTCAAATATTTTCTTTTACTACATGTATACTGTGGTTTTATTTTTGGGAGCTTAGAATGAAAAATGTATCTCCGTATACAGTTATATTTGATTGTGAAAAGTATATAGCGGTTAATAAATCCTCAGGTATTTCTATTGGCGGCGACAGGTGGGACGAAACAAAAGAAAGACTCGATAAACTTCTGGAAAATGATTTAAAAATACAAAAAATATTTACTGTACACAGAATAGACAAAGACACTTCAGGGCTTGTGATTTTCGCGAAAAATAAAGAAACTCATCGTAATTTATCAGTGGCTTTTGAACAACGAAAAGTGCAAAAAAAATATATAGTGATTGTTCACGGACGCCCGTCATGGAAAGAAACCTCATGCGATCTTGCGCTTGTCCCAAACGGTAATAAAAAACACATGACCATAGTAGATAAATTCCGCGGCAAAGAATCCTTAACACATTTTACTTGTATATTAAGCGCGGGAAATTACAGTGTGTTGGAAGCGCGCCCGGAAACAGGCAGAATACACCAGATAAGAGTACACGCGTGCGAGATTGGACACCCGGTAGTATGCGATGAAATATATGGTAAGGCAAACCCAATTAAGCTTTCATCTTTTAAACGCGGCTGGCGAGGCGACCCAGTCGAAGAACGTCCTTTGCTTTCAAGACTTGGTCTCCATGCGCAGGAAATTATATTACCTGACGAACAAAAATTCACCGCCCCCCTCGCAAAGGACATATCCAGTTTAATAAATCAATTTGAAAAATGTTTGTAATAATTGTTCGTGTGGTTAGAGTGGTTCGTGGTAAAAACTCTTCTTCCTATATTTTTCTTGAACCTGGTTTTACAGCGGGTACACCTTGTTTACACAAATCACACTCAGAGGCATCCCAGTTACCGGCGCTTACTTTAACAGCCGGGTAAAAAGGCCAGGGAGCGTCAGGCGCGCCGCTGGCTCTGCGATCCACAACACAGGCGAGAGCAACAACCTTCGCGCCTGTGTGTTCAAGCGCGGCGGCGCATTCCATGTAGGATTTGCCGGTTGTAATTACATCTTCTACTATTAAAACATTATCGCCTTGTTTTAATTCAAAGCCGCGCCGCAGCGTCATTACGCCGTCGTCGCCGCGTTCTGTAAAAATCGCAGGTAAAGATAACTGGCGCGCCGCTTCCCATGCCGCGATAATTCCGCCCATGGCAGGACCAACAACTATATCAATTTTTAATTTGCCGGCGGAAATGTCTTCGCGTATTTTTGAAACACAGGCTTCAAGGGCTTCTTTTGCCTTGTCAGGGTACTGCAAAAGTTTAGCGCACTGGAAATATTTATCGGAATGTCTGCCGGAGCTAAGTAAAAAATGTCCTTCCAGCATAGCTTGTGACTCGCGTAAAAGTTCAATCACCCTTTTCATATATACCTTATTCCTTATTTCTAATTTATTATTTCCTATTTCTCAGGTTTATGTCGCTTAAATGTTCAATTTTGTTAGCTGTCATATACTCACCAAGCCCGTCGATTATTTCCGGCATGGTGTGCGGGTTTATAAAGGTGGAGGTTCCTACCTGCACAGCGCTCGCGCCTGCCATTAAAAATTCAAGCGCGTCATTGGTGTTCGCGATTCCTCCCAAGCCAACTATGGGAATATTTGTCTTGCCCTCATCAAGAAGGCTTGTGTACAATTCCCAAACCATGCAAAGGGCGATAGGTTTTATGGCTGGACCGGAAAGACCTGCGGTAATACCGTCAAAAACAAGTTTTCTGTTTACTGTATCTATCGCCATTCCTTTAAATGTGTTTACAAGAGAAAGGGCATTAGCGCCCGCGTTAATGCAGGAGAGAGCGACCATTTTTAAATTCGGGGCGTTAGGTGAAAGTTTTACCATTAAGGGCTTGTTTCTGATTACGCGGCGCACGGCGGACACACAGGCTGCCGCTGTTCCGGGATCCAAGCCAAAAGCCATGCCGCCTACCTTTACATTCGGGCATGAAATATTAAGCTCAATAATATCGATAGAAGATTTATCCAGCAATCTTGCTCCGTCAACATATTCGTCAGATTCGCCGCCTGAAAGATTCGCGATTATAGCGGGCCCAAGCTGGCGAAGGTGGGGGAGATCGTTATCGATAAAATTTCTAATGCCGATATTCTCAAGGCCAATCGAATTTAAAAGCCCGCTCGCTGTTTCCCAAATACGCGTCCCTGAGTTTCCATTGCGAGGCATAAAAGTTAAGCCCTTTGTGCAAATGCCGCCAAGAACTGACACGTCAAATATCGCGGGAGCGTCTATTTTGCCGCCGTACTCGGTTCCATTTCCAAAAGTGCCGGAAGCGGCTATAACCGGGTTTTTTAATTTAATACCGCCAATGGTGACCGAAAGATCAACATTTGAATTATTTACTTCACTCATCGAATGTTACCTCTGACGCCGGAAATATAGGGCCGTCTTTGCAGCAGCGTTTGTTGCCGCTGCTTGTGTGAATGGTGCAGCCAAGACATACGCCGACTCCGCAGGCAAATCTGTTCTCCATGGAAATAAAGCAATTTACCCTTTTTGATTCGCATTTTTGCTTTACGGCGCGCATCATTGGCGTGGGCCCGCAGGCGAAAATAGCGTCAAAACTTTCTATGTCTACGATAAAATCTGTTATGCGCCCGATAAGAGCGTTCTTGCCGTCCTCGGCGCTTATTAATAATTTTTTCGCTTTTACGGCATTTCCTAAAATGGTATCTTCTTCCGCTTTTTCCCTAAAGCCCTGTCTAAAACCCGCGAAAAAATAAAAATTGTAATCCGGTTTTTCCGCGACAAGAGCAGCCAGGGGCGCGACGCCCGCGCTTCCGCCGACAAGACCTACCTTGCCGTTCTCGGGGAGAAACGCTGCCCAGCTGTTTCCAAGGGGACCTGTTAATTGTACTTTTTCGCCAATGTTTAAATTAGAAAGTTCTATGGTTCCCGCGCCCTTACGCGAGATTAAAAATTTTACAACTTTTTGATCCGCGTTATACTCAAATACGCCGAATGGACGCGGAAGAAAAGTAGATGAGCGGGCGGGCTTTAACATAAAAAATTGCCCTGCGTTAGGGCTTATGCCGTTCCATATAAATTGAATAACAAAGAATTCTTCATTAATTGAGGTATTATTAACAACCTCACACATCATATTACCGCTCATTTTATCGCTTCCCGTATTTCATCTCTCATTTTAATTACCGCTTTTCTGGCAGCCTGCGCTGCAGAAAGATTATCTGCGTTCTCTGGTTTTTCATTTTTCCATGCTGTGATAATTGAGCGTGAAGCGTTAACAACGCCTCCGTTACCATTTTGTAAAAGAAGAGCAACATCAGCGGCGGCGCCGCCCTGCGCTCCGTAGCCGGGTATCAGGAAGAACAAGCTGCCGTAAGATTTTCTAATCTCCTCGGCTTCTTCTTTTTCCGTACATCCAACTACTACACCAAATATACCATATCCATGCTTTCCTGTGTTGGAATTAGCGATATTAGTCATCTTATTTCCAACGATATTATAAAGCCTGGTTGAAGAAGATTCCTCGGTAAATTTTAAATATTGGAAGTCGCGCATGCCTTTGTTGCTTGTGCGCATGAGGACAAAGGCGCCTTTTCCGTTTTTTTGGGCTTCTTTTAGCCATGGTTCGACAGAATCCATGCCCATGTAGGGGCTGATTGTAACAAAATCCGCCTCAAATTCACCGGAAAAATGAGCGTTTGCGTAGCGCTGGGCTGTGTCGGCGATATCGCCGCGTTTAATATCGGCAATGCTCAGGCTGTTTTTTTGCTTTATATATTTTAAAGTTTCGCTGTAAGCCTTTAAACCCTGGATACCCATTTCTTCGTAGTAGGCGATTTGAACCTTAAAGCACGCGGACACATCATGGGTCGCGTCGATTAAAGCTTTGTTAAAAGCGAGTACCGCCTCCGCGTCATTAGAATATTTTTCTCGTTCCTTTGGAGGGACATACTCAACAGAGGTATCTAAGCCAACACAAACGTGTCCTTTAGTTTCTACATTATCATATAATTTATCAATATTCATACCGCACCTATCAATTGAAAAAAAGAAGTTCGTGAGGTTCGTGAAGGAACCGCAGGTTCCATTCGTAGTAAAAAGAAGAAAATATTTTTCATTTAAAGTCTCCGGCGGAGATTATCTCGTCACAGTACTCGCACCTGTAGGTAAGGTCTGAGGCATCCTCTAAATGAAAGACATGGGTAAGATATTTTTCTGTGGAGCTTATGCAGCGGGGATTTTTACATAATAAAACATTTTCTACTTTTTTGGGCAGTTGCAGTTTTATCTTTTTAGAGATTTTTTCGTTTTCGATAATATTTACTGTGATGTTTGGGTCTATGAGCCCAAGGACATCGAGGTTAATCGAGATTGTGTTATCGATTTTAATTATATCTTTTTTACCGCTGCTTCTTGAGGCGGCGTTTGTTATAAAAGCGACAGTGTAGGGTACTTTGTCAAGGTTAAGCCAGTTAAAGATTCTGATACCAAGACCGGGTTTAATGTGGTCTATTACAATACCATTTTTTATTTCGT
>Ga0209755_10004987_pt1 | contig 15342 bp, 15 predicted proteins | sample TergutCo191P1_FD_187301 | JGI IMG/M metagenome (GOLD analysis project Ga0209755, IMG submission 187301) | Cornitermes sp. P1 segment gut microbial communities from Petit-Saut dam, French Guiana - Co191P1 (SPAdes) (version 2) | ecosystem: Host-associated > Arthropoda: Insects > Digestive system... | reverse complement strand
TAAATCAGCAAAGACCGCACCCATATCCATTTTTTCAAAAACCTTTTCGCCATGAAAAGCTAAAATATCGGGTGGATTTGCCATGAGGCGGGTTGTAAACGCCATATGCTGAGCCATGTCGTCAACGATAGGTTGTGCCTCAACGATAATGGTGACATCAGGATGCAACCTTTGAAAAAGCCCCGCATATATACGCAAGTCGGTAACTGTAAACCCGTCGGCCAAAACTCTGATTTCGCCGGATAACCCTTGCAGGGCGTAACTGACAACTCCATCCTCGTCATCCACCCTTATAAATCCCATTTCATCTTGTTGCTCTTCGGTAAAGCCAATGTCAAGCTCACCATCTCTTCGGCCGCAGGCTCCTATCACAAGAAGGGTTATTGCCGCAAATAAGGTTAGTACAATTTTTTTGCAAATTTTTTTCATAGACCAAAACCCCCTTTTGCCAGCACTCCAAGTCGCGACGGCAGCGACTCGAAGTGTTGCGTCTGCATGATGAATCAGGCAACAACAGATTTAACGCATCTGTTGTATGTGCATTGCCTGTTGTCCCCAGCTTATTTCTCTCCTTGCCTCGCTTGATTGCAAGTGCGGGCCTGCAGCACAGTCACAGCTACATTGACTTGAGCAATTGCACCCGCTATAGGTAGTAAGACTATGCTCAACTACTTTATTGCGCTTGTTCAGTTTTTGCTTCATGATGAATACCTCCCGTTTATTTATTGCACACTGCCCTGATTGTGTACACCGCCTTTGGGCTTGCCAAAATACACGTCGGCAGTATGTATATGGGTTACACCTGACTCGTTACCGCATTCGCTATTCCGGCAATTGAATAGCAAGTAATTTGGTCTATCACTTTATTCAGGTCAACTCCAAAATTTCTTTCAATATCTATAAAGATAGCCGCAAGACTTCGGGCACTTATATAGTAAGGCTTTGACGTAAGCGGGGTGTTGTGCAGCAGTTTTTGGTCGGAAATATATTCTTGCACAATTCGCATTACTTTTTCTTCAATCGTGCTATGCTTCATAAACGCCTCCTATAACACTTCGATGTTATCCTGTAGTTGCGCCACAATGCGTTCATACACAGTCTCCGCTGAATCATGCGCAAAAACATTAAACATGTTGTCCCTCGCTATTTTTGGCATATCATCGCAGTTTGTGGTGATAAAGCCGAATGTACGCATATCCCGCTCCAAAAACAATCGGGTGTTGGACATGTGGAAAAAGTCCAATGTTGTACCAAGAGCGTACTTTGCGTAGTTGGTCATATCGTTGAGGAAATTATCCTCCACTTGGCTCAGATACATGCTGAGAATGGACACATCTGGGCTAAGGCTCCTTGATACAGCAATTGCGGTTTCGCCAAATAACTCTTGATTATACTTATCAATCGGCATTATTCCACCGGGGATGCCCACTATTAGCACATCTGGAGATTCTTTTCGGACAATGTCTGCAAAAAACCGATTATACAGCAATATCTTTTTCCACAGCGGGAAATCCGGGAATGCGGGCAAGCCACAAAAGCCAAATGCAGCACTGTACCTTTTTGTTCCTACTTGAGATACCTTGTAACCCCGCTTTTGAAGCGTCCTCCGTAAACCCAGCTGGATATCAAATTTATTGCACTGTTGCCCCTGCCCCATGACCGTTATAATCGGCACGGGAATGTAGGCAAGCTTATCCTCGGGGCTTACCTGCGCATTATACTCAGGAAGGTGAGTGTCATACAGGATTATTTTCTTGCCCATACCCTCTGCCATCGTAATATACTTCCTATGCATTTGCGCATCCCGTGGCTCACCGATAAACATGACATCATCGGAAACAGCTAAAGCTGACTCAAAATCTGCACTCGCTTTTATACCGGTTGAGCTTCCCCCATCCAAACAACAAATATCTTGATTGACAGGTATAACCGAACCCTCTTCTACTATGGGCAGAACATCTTCATATTCTGTGAAACCCTTGTAATATCTTGCAATGGGCAACATGTCCAATGTAAATGGGTAAACCAACAATCTCTTCATATACCCTCTCCCCCATCACGTTTTTATCTCCTTTTCAAAATCATAGCCATGCACCTTAAGAAAACAAATGGTTTTTAATGTTGATTCTACGGTGTTTCTTGATGCAGAACATTGGTTGAGGCGCATCTCACGCGAAAACCCATTCAAATCATCGGAAAAAGCCGCACACATTTTGCAGTGGAAAATAGCCCAACATTTTTTGCACTCTTCGGCAGTTGTTGTGCCAATATTATTTATTGCGTTTGCTTTTTCAAGGCTTATACCTTCATACACGTTGCCTATATTCATCGTATCAGATGTTTCACTCACACGTTCACACGGGTAAAACGTACCATCTACAGTAACAAAAAGACGGTCAACACCGGCAAGACACGGCCCTCCCGGATGCATGGAAGTGCGGATGATATTTTTATGTCGCAATAGCTCATGGTCGTTATGATAGCTTGGTATGTTGCCGAGAATAATCAGGGATACTTTGCTTCTATCAATTTTTCCCAACATGTATAAAAACAACTTTGCCTGCTCTTGTGTGTGAGTGTCTAACAGCTCTTCACTGTAAGTTATGGTTTCGCTTGCATATGTTGTGCTGACAAAATTCATATTAACCCCATATTCAGGGAAAATTTCATCCATCGTGTAAAGCTGTTCAACACAAGACTCATTAATCTCCGGGTTTACAACAGCTAAAAATCGCAATTTTTTTTGCGCTTCCGGAAATTTTTCTTTAATTGCATGTACATTTCTCACAATATCGTCAAAACTACCATGCCCATCAGCATACACCCTCGCGCTGTCATGCACAGGCTGTGGTCCGTCCAAACTTATCGTAATATCAAAGTTGTAGCTGACGAGCTTCTCATATATATCTGTTGTTAGCAATGTGCCGTTAGTTGTTATGGTGAAAGTGATTTCCCTGTTTCGGCCTTTTTCATTTATGTAAGCAATGCACTTTTCAATTAACTCCATTTCCAGTAAAGGTTCACCGCCATAGAACCCAAAATTTAAGGATTTAGTATCTATTGAGTTGGCCAGCACATAGTCAATCGCTCTCTTTGCGGTTTCAAAGCTCATAGTCTTTTTTGCATGAGGTCTTGTTTCATACATTCCACCGTAGACGCAATAAGAACACCTCAAATTACAGTTTTGAGTTACTTGCAGTGTTAGCTTTTGAAGTTTTCTGGTTAAGTAATATGGCATCATGTCAGTGTCGGGATGTTTAATTTCTTGTATATCAACATCCAGGAAGTATCCCTTCTCTCTATACCTTTCCAGCAATGCCTTTGCCTCGTCGTTAATCTCCCCTTTTTCAATTGCACACATAACAGGCCATTGTTGCGGGCTAATCGGCAAAATGGAATTGGTATTAGCATCAAAGACATAGTGCCTATTATGCTCACTAAATGTATGCATAAACACGGGCATACATGTCGCCTCCCCAACTCAGCAACTTCTATCTTTCCAAGATTTGCTTTACCATGGTATGGCATAGCGCGATTGGCTGTCAACATAACGAGCGGGACTTTTATGATTTTTTTTCAATATTTATTTCACAAGCAGACAGAGTAGTCACACATGCCAAAATGGCTTAAAACAAGGATTTTGCCTCGTTTGAAGAGGTTAATCCCCACGCAAACACTCAAAACAAGGTCGCATTACACTGGTAGTGTTGCATTTTTGTTGACTTCTTTAATGCAATCACGTAAAATATCACAACAATTCGTGAAAAAAGTCCCGTATAGGAGGGTTCAATTATGACTCGCTTGGATAGGATGATTGCTATACGCGAAGCGCAAGGGTTGAGTGTCACATCGTTGTCTGCCTTAATGGGTTATGACCGCACCTACCTCAACAAAATTGAGAAAGGGCTAAAACCGCTCAATGACAGCGTAGTGCAACGGTTCAAAGATGCCTTAAACATGCCCATGCTCCCCTTAACCAAGGAAGAAGAAATAGATTTCATAAAATCTCTACATAGCTGGAAGGATTCTATTATCTTTGGAGAAACGGACGTTGCCAAAAAATTGCAACCTCAATTGGCTCGCTGTGTTGAGTTGATACAATGCCCTAGTTTGCAGATTACATATGACCTCATTAGCACGATTTATTATCGTTCAGTTGGTGAAACGGAAAGGTTGGATGATGTTCTGGCTTCGTTGAGTAAGCGAGAGAATAGTTTTACCAAAGAGCAGGCATATCGGTACACTCGCCAATTAGCTGTTCGGGAACTCTCCGCTTGGCATTACAGAGACGCATTGAAATATTTCTTGGATGCCGAAAAAACAGGAGATGCGCTGAATCTAAATAACGAAGGATTTTATTATAATATCGCTCATTGCCTCACAGACATGGGATATGCGTCGAAGGCCATTGAATACTTGGAAAAAGCGCAGAAGAAGGCCACTGAAAAAAGAAGTAATACGTACAGCGTTTACATACGGGATTTTATTGCTTTGAACTATAGCAGTATGGGGAGGCATCATGAAGCACTTGAAATTTTGGAAAGTTGCTTGAGGGACGAAAAGCAAAAAGCAAACAAAGCCATAACCATCGGGTCGTTGTATCGAAGTATAAGCATGGTGCATTTTAAGATGAGTAACAACAAAAATGCCTTGAAAAACATAGATATTGCTTTGAGCTACTGTAAAATTGGAAGTAAAGAATATATACCTTGTTTATATCATAAGGCGGTGATATTAATAGCCGACAAGGAAGTTTCGGAGGCCATGACTTACTTAAGCAAGGTCATAAACATGTCACAAAAAGGAACAATCGAACATGTGCTTACGACTTCATTAAAACATTATTTGTCAATAACATGTGACGATTCTCTAAACTACATAGAAACTTTTACACTACCTCAACTCCACGGATATGGAAAATACCTAGTATTGTCTGATTATTATGAAATTTTGAGTGGCTACTATAAAAACAAAAACAAAAGCAAGGCACTACACTACAGTAGCCTTGCTAATGAGCTAATAAAAAAATTATCGAAAGGAGACTTAGACTTATGGAAAAACGAATCTGCGCTGCTTTGTTAGCCATGATGCTTACGCTTAGTATGTCGGCTGCGGCATTTGACGATGGGGGGAAGCCTATTGACCCGGAACATGTAATTCCTTGACCGGAATACTGTTGCACAAACTACGACTTTACAAACCCTCCAAACACATGCTCTTTGCAAGAAAGGCACTGTAGACGCCGCTCCGCGCAACTTTATTGCGCGGGGCGGTTTTTGCTCAAATATACAAGTGTTCAATTCCCTCAACCAATATCGTCGCATCGTCACACAGATTTAGGATATTTTTTTTCTCCCAGCAGCCGCACGTATCATTGAGTTTATCCGGCATACACAGCACGGTTTCCGGTCGTATCACTTCAGGCAAAGTCCGCTGTTTTCCCACATCCATATGTAAAAAAATAATATCCGGCTTGGCATAGTTGTAATACAGCGTTATTAAATCGGGAAGCGACACCTTCGCGTCGGCATTACAAGGCAAATGAAAAATTAGGTCCTCTGCATCGGTATGCAAGTTCAGGGATAAGCCAATGGCACGATACCCTTCCGACACCATTATATTGATAATCGCGGCCATTTTTTCACGGGCTATACCGGGGTCGTCACACATCACTGCCACCATGGGTATGCTTGGCTCTTCCCATATGTGTATTAGCTTTTCGTAAAATCCACAATTAAAAGAAAACGGCACAGCATCGGCCTCCAGCTGTTGCCGTATATTTTCAGATTTCATTATACCTTGCACAAGGTAATTGCATATATACGCGCTGATAACAGGTGCTGCGTAACTGTTGGCGGCACTTGCAGTCGTACCTACACCTTTGTCTGTAGTAAGCGTTACCTCTTTTGCACAAATTAATACTTCAATTTGGTCATAAGCGTCGTGCAGATACGCAAATCCCTCACGCAGAGCCTCATGGCTACAATGGCGTACACCAATGACTTGGGGCAAGCAAGCGGGGAATGTCAGCTCATTTTGATTGCTGCACGCCGCAACTATGATTGTATCGTGTAGTCGCTTAATTTTTTCGGCTATAGAGGCAAAATCGGTGTACTGCTGTGTACCTAAGCTGATGTTAATCACATCAATTTCACGCCGCGCACACCAATCAAGCGCAGCAACAAGCGATTTATGATTACCCATACCTGTCTCGTCGTTCAATACTTGAATACTAATCAAGCGATACGGTGCTAAGACATAGGCCGAAAATATATGATGACACAAAGTTCCGTGACTTATGCTGTTCACAGGTGGTGCAACGCGCACCTCGTTCTCATCAGCTATATAGCTTTCAAATGCTATATCCCTTGATATGTAGTCAGAGTTTATGCCATCATCAATGAATGCTACGATAAAACGTCTGTGTTGATGTAGATTCAGCATTTTACGGCCACCCTCTTAATATCATTTGATGGGATTATAGGGGTTATTGTGTCTGCAAGCAATATCTCTCTCTTTGGCTTCGCCCAACTACGACCCTGTGGATACGAACGCATGAACTTGGACGGTTTAATTATTCTTGTAGATTTGATTTTTCTTGTGCCGTTGTTCGTGGTCACGCTTCTTGCGGCAATCATTTTAGAGTCAAGAAAATCTCGGCATGGGCTACCTTGTTATAAAAATGAAAAAAACACCAGCACGCATCATGTGTATCAGTTCTGCGATTCTTGGAGTTTTCATACTTTCTTTGTTTTTAAACTAGGGGGTAGTTTATTAATGAAGCAGTAGGAGCATGCCGCCATGTAGTGACCTCCCCAGAATTTAGAAATATTGAACGTATGTGTTCCAATAAAACCCATCCACATCTAGTGCCTTAATACTCTGTGGCGGTTTGTCAACAACTTTTTAACCAATATACAATCGTTCCAAATAAACAGCCGCCAATATTTATTTTTCAAAATAACGATTATATCTTTACATTGGCGTTATAATAGAGTATAATAATGTTGAGGTGATTTTGATGATAGCGACTAAATCAAATGTAAATGTGAAGATTGATACTGCGGTAAAGGAAGCCGCAGCCATGCTTTTAGACCGCATGGGGATAGACCAGACTACGGCTATAGATATGTTTTACAGGCAGATTATAGCCGAGCGGCGGTTGCCCTTTCAGCCTGTGGTTGCTCCTACGTTGGAAGAACAACTTACGGCTGCTATCGCAAGGAAAAATATTCCAAGAGTGAAGCTGGAAGCCGATGCGAATGGCAACGCCATTGTGGACAAAGATAAGCACCCCGAAATTTATGATTGGGCGGTGAATGGTTGATGAACCCTTACGACCTTCACATTGCTTATGTTTCATGGGGCGGCGATGGAAAACGCTGCCCTGTTTTGGTGTTATCTTTTGACCAAAAGGAAGTGGCGGTTTTTCAGATTACATCGCAATATGACAGCAAAAGTGCCGTTATTCAGGCTCAATATATTCCTATTGATGATTGGGCGCAAGCAGGGCTTACAAAGCAATCTTATATAGATATTGGCAGAATTATTGACTTGCCGATTGCTACCGTACAACCTACGCCCATTGGTAAGTTATCTAAAAACGACTTAAGTAAGCTGCTTAACGCAATGAATGAGTAGCTATTTAGCGTAAGTAGCGGAGGAAAAATGATTGATTTGAAGCAATATGGATATACAGAAAACGAAAAATCCGATAAAGGCTTAATTGCTGGTAGGGTTACGGAACTTCGCCGTGAACAGTACACGGTTATCACTGAACATGGCGAAGTAACAGCCGTGTTGAAAGGTTCATTTTACCATAATGCCGTGGAGCGTGGAGATTTTCCTTGTGTTGGTGATTTTGTTTTCGTGCAACATAATGCAAGCGGTCATTCGCTGATTGCAGAGGTTCTTCCTCGCCGCTCGAAGTTTTCTCGCTCCGATTTTTCGGGGCATAAAGCGGGCTATGTTAAAACAATCCTTGAACAAGTGGTGGCTACAAACTTTGATTATGTTTTCATTCTGTCATCGTTAAATGCGGATTTCAATGTTAGCCGAATTATGCGATATGTAACACAAGCACGGCAAAGCGGCGGCAAGCCTGTAATTATATTAACCAAAGCGGATTTAACCGGTGATTATGATGCGTCTATCGCTGAAGTACAGCAAGCCATATCGGATATATCTATTCACGCCATTTCAAGCCACACGGGACTTGGACTTGTCGAGTTAAACGAGTATCTACAGCCGACCAAAACAATAGTGTTTTTAGGAATGTCAGGCGTTGGTAAATCATCATTGCTTAACGCATTGATGGAAAACGAAGTAATGACGGTTAGTGCTATCCGTGAAGATGACAGCCGTGGCAGACACACCACAACCCACCGTCAACTGTTCATGTTGCCATCTGGTGCAATGGTTATAGATACACCGGGTATGCGTGAGCTTGGATTGCTTGATGTGGACGAGGGTATAAGTGCGGGTTTTGTGGATGTTGAGGATTTGTTTGACTTATGCAAGTTTAGGAGCTGTCACCACAAAACAGAACCGGGCTGTGCGGTATTAGCAGCACTCGCTGACGGCTCTTTGCCGCAAGATAGATGGAAGCGATACCTTGAACAAACAGGCGAAAACGATTTTGCCCGCAACAAGCGTGGGCCGAACTTCAAAAAGTGGAGGAATGATTTATGAGTGATTTTGTAGTAAGCAAAGAAACACTATGCGTTGTACTTGGTAAAATGTTGAGTGCGAATATCGTGGGTGCTGATTACCGTGCGACTGAACTACACGGCGGTACATTAGGTGATGTGCGGCTTGTCGAGGGCATAGCCGAAACCACCAACGGCGACAAACTGCCATACAAGGTAGTTTTGAAAACACAACAAAAATGGGAACGTCCTGCCGACCCTGATTCATGGCGCAGAGAACATGACCTCTATGTTTCGGATTTGGGAGCAGTTCTGACCGAGCATTTCCGCTGGCCGGGGTGCTACCATACCGAAATGAGCGAAAATGAAATACAGATTTGGATGGAGTATGTTGACGGCGTTTCTGGTGAAGATTTGACAATAGAAATGCTCGAACAAGCTGCCTTTGAACTTGGGCGTTTCCAAGGCAAGATATATAGCCAGCCCGAATTAGTGAAAGCCCTCTCCAATTTTGGCAATACTGGCTATCTCAAAGGAGATTATAAGCAATGGCATACGCAAAAATATAGCTACGAGGAACTGATTGTCGAAGATTGCCCACTTGAAGATGAGCAAAAAGAAGCTATCAAAAATGGCACAATTCAGCTTGCCTCTGGTAAATCCTTTGAGTACAGCTATTTGCGTTCTGATGAGTGCGGAATACCGCAATACTTAAAGCAGATGATTATGGGTATTGATGATACAATGGACACCCTGTTCAATGAAATATCAAAGCTTCCTGTCGTGCTATGCCATAGAGATTTTTGGATAGAAAACATAATTTACGCTGACGGAAAAATACGCCTAATTGATTGGGATACCGCAGGTTGGGGCTATTTAGGCGAAGACTTGGCAAGTCTGATTTCCGATGATATTGATTATGATAACTTTGAAGAATACTGCCAAAAGCTAATACCCGCCTACTATAAGGGCATAGCGGAGCATATGGACATTTCTAACATCACCGATAAATTTATCCGTGAAATGATACTCGTTAAATTTGGGTATAGACTTGTGCAGGGATTCATGTTTGCCGATGATGACGAAGAAAGAGAAGAAGCTGTTAATGCATTGCAAAAAATATTTGAAATGATTTAGATTTTAGGGCTTCTATTTCTTATTTTCGAGATAGAAGCCCTTTTTCAGCAAGTTTGGTTTTATAGATACTATATCTCCAATCCCTTACTTCTCTTTAGTTGAACGTGCTGGCGGTAAAGGTTGTTATAATTGCCCTCCCAACGCTTGGCTTCGCTTCTCTGATGGTCTAATTTTGAAGTCAAATCAGAAGTATAATTTTGTTCTTTGATATAAAGCTGTTTGTATTTTTGGGCTTCACCGTTAGCGGTTTCCTTTGCTTTAACAGCGGCATCACGCTCCTCAACAGCGGTGTTTTTTTCTGTGATGGCTTTATCTCGGCTTGCTCTGAATTTCTTGGAATTAGCGGCATTTTTGGCACTTTCTTGTGCTGTTCGTAAAACAGTTATGGCTTGTTCGTTGGTTGTGTTGGGGATTTCAATAACGGTATGGGGCTTCTTATTGTTACCCCAACCTCTGGTTTCCTCCCTCATGCCGTCAATCATGGCGTTTACACGTTGTTCTGATGCGATAAAACCCTCAAGCCGTGGGCGTGTTTCCTCTGCCAGCTTGCGGTTGAGTGCGCCTATCTCATCAGCGGCGGCTTCCTCAGCTTCTTGGACAAGAGATTGTCTATGCTCTGTGATAAAGTCATGGCGCAATTCACCCTTTAATTCGTCCACCAAGTCGGGGTCTGTTCGTAGTTCGTCCTTAACCTCGTCACACATTTTTTTGTACTCGTCGGGCGTGAGGGTATGTCCTCGCCCTTTGGATTCCTCGGCAACCTCCAAGCCGTATTGTTGGCAAAGTTCACGCAATATTAGTCGTTCACGCTTACGCCATTCATTGATGGAGTTCTTATTTTTGCCGAAGCCCATTTGCTGTAATGCAACGGATTGGCTGTTGCGTTTTGCCATGCCGTTTTTATAGCCCTCGGCAATCGGCACATAATCAATATGAAGATGCGGCGTTTTTTCGTCCAAGTGAAGCACGGAATTGAATACATAAAAGTTTGGGCTTCGCACAGCAAAGCCCCTTGCGTATTCGTCAAGTATCTTGGCCGCCAGTTCGCCCTCGGCTGAACCAACGGCGGTGTCATTCATGCCACCAATGCCGACCACAATTTCATAGAAAGATTTTTCTTTATTTGATGAAGTGGCCACCGTGTCCTTGTTGGCATTGCCGAAAAGGTGAGTATAGTAATCGTCAATTTTGCGGCCTGCTCGTTTTTGCTTGGCGTTATAAACCTCTAATGCTTGCCCGAAGCATTTATGATATGCTTCATCTAAACTTTCTTTGGCGTAGTAAATATTATTTTCCGTTTTGCTTGGGTCAACATTTCCGTAAACGTGATTGCGGTTGTTGTGGTTGAGTGAACCTCTGCCCCTTGCGTGTGATATTTTTCGGGTGGTCATGTGGGCTTGCTCCTTTCGGTTTGGGTGTGGGTGTTGCACTTGGGTTTTGTTTTTAGCCGTCTGCAAGACCCCCCACCTTTGATGCCATGCCGCTTGCGGTAGGGTGTCAAAGGTGATAAGGGGTTTACTTTCGGAGAAAGTAACAAAGCCTACAAGCGTGTTAGCGAGTAGGCTTTGCGGGTCTTGCGTGCGGATTGGCACGCTGATTTGGTTTTTGCGGTTGCGGTGGATTACGATTACTCGTCATCATCGGAATAATCGTAGTCATTCGTAACGCTCCGCATCAAGCCGACCGAGGGCATTATCTTCGTAAATTCTGTTGAGCAAGGTGTTCAGTTCGGCATGGCGTTTTTCACAGATAATAAGCCGTTTCTGCTTCGCCTTGACCTCGCCTGTTTGTTCCTTGATAAGCAGTTCACGCAACATTTTTTCAAAGCCCTCTTTGTCGGATTTGGCGTAATCGGCTACGGCTTTGATGGTGTTCCGCACGACTTCCATAAGGCTCTCAACAGTAATACGGCGGCTTATTTTGCATAATGGAGCGTAGTGGTGTGAGATTTTGTCATAACTGCCCCTGTAATGACCGCATTGGGCGTATGGCTTGCCTTCATATCTGCCTTTGTTGCCCTCACGAAATATATACATCTTGTTTCCGCATGAGGAACAGAACAAAAGCCCCGCCAATGGGTGATGCTGGCCGTTTTTATCGGCTCTGACCTTTTTCGTGGCTTTGTAGATGCGTTGGACGTTTTCGAATGTCACATGGTCGATAATCGGTTCAAACGCATTTTCATAAACAACCCAATCATTCTCGTCATTCCACTTGCTGTGCTTGTCTTTGTAGTGCTTTGTGGTCTTGAAGTTGACTATATCGCCGCAATACTCACGCTTTTTCAACATCCTATCAACCGTTACCATGTTCCAAGTGTAAGGGTCGGGAAGTTTGCGGTTCAGCCACTTGCCTGTGCCTTTGCTTGCTTGGTAATAACCGGGGGCAAGCACTTTTTCACTCGATAATGTGTAGCAAATGTGATATAGCCCATGACCCTCCATAACCATGCCAAAGATACGGCGAACAACGGCGGCAGCTTCATCATCAATAATCCAAAAATCCTTGTTATCGGGGTGTTTCTTGTAGCCGTAAAGCGGAACAGAAGCGATTGGCTTGCCACTCATGCCTTTCGCACGATAAGCAGCTTTCACCTTTTTTGAGCTGTCCTTGGCGTAAAACTCGTGCATAATGTTCCTAAACGGCATAAAATCGTCATCACCCTTTGATGTGTCTACGCCGTCAGTTACAGCAATCAGCCTAACTCCGTTAATCCGCATGGTTTCCATTGATAAACCAACACGGATATGGTCACGACCCAGCCTGCTCATGTCTTTAATAATGCAGACCGCAACAAAGCCGTTTTCAATGTCATCCATCATACGGACGTAGCCGGGGCGGTCATCAAAACGTAGACCACTAATGCCGTCATCTGCATAATGACGAATGTTAGTAAGACCGTTTGCGTGGGCGTACTGCTCCAATAAAATCTTCTGATTTTGTATGCTGTTGCTTTCATCAGGCGTACCATCATCAGAAGATAATCGTTGGTACAACGCCGTAATCTTGCCCTCTGTTTTGTTCATAGACAAAACCTCCTTGAATGAATTTAGAACGGTAGTAATCTGCGAAACATCAGCCAAGACTACACCCGCTCACTATTAGGAATTTCCAAGGGGTAAATCGGAAGTCATTTTCAAAATTTTCCATAAAAAAGAGCGACAAAACCCGACAAGGATTTTCTCGCTTCAAAAAATGGTGAAAATATAAGCGTATCCGCTCACAATACCCCGAATATTAGCCGTGGTATGTACCCGATTGGTTAAACCCTCCCTATGATGCTACAACATCCCCTTCTGCAATCAGTGCAAGCACCGTTTCAAGTGCGTCCATGCCGGAACGGTTAAAATGATGCGGAATTGTACCGGCTTCAAGCGGCCTTCCCCGTGAGTCGGTTATATAGAATATATCAAAATAAAATATTATGCCGGTGTTGGGCATAAACGCCAAAGTGCGCGGCCCGCCAATACAACCGCCAGTTATATCACCGACAAGGGTGATGTGCCCCGCTTCTTTTGCGTACCAAACCGCCCTTTGCGCGGCAGAACCAAGGCTAGGGTCAGTCAGTAGCCAGATTTTGCCGTCGAAAACAGGTGCGTCACCGGTCGGCTCAATATTCCTGAATCTGCCGGCTGGGGCCCCATAATGGAATCTTTCAACATCCCCATGTCTGATATGCGGAAGCTCATAATCTGCCAAAATCTCATTGACCGGGCGGTAAGGCCCGAAAATTGTCATAAACCCGTTATATATGGTCGGCTGAAATAAATGGTCGCCAAATCTGCGCACATAGTATTCGTCAAAAAAGAATAAAAACGCATTGGGGCTTTCTATTGGTTCTCTCAAAAGAGGTGCAAGTAAAATGTTCAAAAAATGGTCTGCGTTGCCCCCACTATTTCCCCTTAAATCTATTATCAAGTGTTCATAGGCTGTAATCTGAGTAAAAAAATTGGAGATTTGAGCTTGATTTTGCCTGAGTTCCTCCATCGAGCGTCCCGCAGAAATATAGGCAATCCTATTTTCTTCAATGCTGCTGGTATTGACCGGCTGCCTAATTCTGTCATCACTCCAAAAACGATTCGATGGCATCCCATATACCTCCAATAATCTATCCAACGCCGCCTCATAAGCGTCAATGCGTTCTTGGTTGCCACGTTCATAAAATCGGTTCGCTAAAGGCGAAAAACGCAGAAGATTCCGATTCATCATCCACTTCTGACCTGAGTAACCCCCGTAATGAATATTTTGGTCCATATTGTCAAAAACCTGTTGGTCAAGAATCATAAAATGCCCCGTACCAAAAAGAGGCATGAAATGCCAAGTCAATATCGCCAGAAACGTATCCTCGCAGGGCTCTTCCATGGCAAGCACGGCTTCGCGAACCCCGGCCGCAAGCTCTTTATAATTTATACCACGCGCCCAATATGCTACATCTAAAAGAGGAAAATTATTCTTAAGAACATAAATCATGTAATCTATATCCTCAAGAAAATGCTCAATAGAAAGCGACCCCACAGGCATAATCTCGCGCATTATGCCGCCAACCTCTACCATTTGACGGGCTGTGTAAATCTCATCATCTTCGTAAACGTCCTCATAGGGTGTGAAATCCTCTTCATCTTGTGTAGCGTAATCTCCATTTTCTTCACGCGGCGTACCGCAAGCGGAAAGAAAAAGCACAATAAAAAGTGTCAATAACCATGCTTTTTTCACGTAAATCTCCCCTCCTTCTAAAACTCAATCCGCTCCTTGATTTTCAGGCGGTCAAGGGCATGGGCGAGTATAAAGAAGATTACAATGCTGCCGCCGCCCTGAACCAGCAACGCAGGGAAAGCGGCCACACCCGCCGCCCATACGCCAACATGCCCACCGGGCAGAATTCCCATGGCAAAAAGAATCATATTCGCGCCAAAATAAAGTATTGTATTAATCGCGCCGGCAACAAAGGGCGCGATTATATTGCGCTTCGAACCTAGGATTTTACTCCCTCGGCTTGTGAAGCACAGGGCCATAATCGGTTTAATCACAATGGTAAAGGGGAACCAAAATGGGGATTCGCTGAACAAATTAAACAGCCCCGGCCCAATGGCCGCCACAAACAGCGCGTAAGGAAAAGGCAGAATAACCGCCGCAACGTAAATAAGGGAGTCCCCAAAGTGGATAAACCCCCCAAGTCCGTTTGGTATACGGAAAAGTGTTATTGAAATAAAAATTAAAGCGGCAAACACCGCCGAAAGTGCCAAAACACGAGCATTGCCTAATTTCATATAACCACCGTCAATTGCTGTATTGCCCCGCGGCCGTAGGGATTTCTAAAAGGCGGCTGGAGTGTGCCGCGCTAACGCTCGACACGTAATGATTCCGTCGGCTTGGCCAGTGCCTGTGCCCGTCTTGCCTTGCAAGCCAGGCGGTGGCACTTGCCCTCGTCCGACGTACTATAGACAATTCCATCGAGAATGGGTTCAGTCATCGCGCAAAAACGCCGCCGACGCAGTCGCGGCTTGCGCTCGACTTCACCGTTCTCGATTGAAATTGCTATAATCACGCGCCTTCGCTA
>Ga0209755_10004986_pt1 | contig 15348 bp, 12 predicted proteins | sample TergutCo191P1_FD_187301 | JGI IMG/M metagenome (GOLD analysis project Ga0209755, IMG submission 187301) | Cornitermes sp. P1 segment gut microbial communities from Petit-Saut dam, French Guiana - Co191P1 (SPAdes) (version 2) | ecosystem: Host-associated > Arthropoda: Insects > Digestive system... | reverse complement strand
GCGGAGTAGGAGGCTGAACAGCAACAGAAGATTTATCAACAAAACCGCCCGCCATAACTATTACCTTTGTTTTTCCCTTGTATTCTTCGCCGGAACCATTGCCTATTTTCAAAAACTTCACCGTATTTTCGGGAGGGCTATCCAAAACACAGCGATAATACCCGTCTATCTTAGTCCAATTGAAAAGCTTTTGGACTTCGCTGACAACCTCGTAATGAACTCTTTCGGAATACCCGTGTTCGTAAAACTGATATACCATAAGCCTTGAAGCGATTTTATTTGAATGATCTATCAGCAGTTTATCGCTTAACGCTTTGGCAAGCTCCTTTTTTATGTCTTCCACATTTCCGGCCGGAGCTTCGACTGTTGTGATAATGGAACTTCCGCTGGCTTTGAGCGTTGAGCAAACATCCGCGAAATCTATGTTTCTTTTTGTGTATTTTGTTACGGTATCCATTATTGATTGAAGAACTATTTGAAAACGGGAATCTATCAAGTTGTCTGCCTCATCAACAGAAGCGTTTCCCGCTTCCAAAACATCCAGTATGTTTATCATGTCTATAACAATAAGAGCATCCACGTATTTTCTCAATTCCTCCATGCCCTGCATCGCCATTTCTCGCCTGTCGGCCTCTATTCCAGAAGGCATTGTGGCAACACCTATTGTCAGCGTATTCTTTTTTCCAGCCTGCGCCTCTTTTGCCGCCTTTGCGACCAAAGGAGCTACTCCTGTGCCAGTACCGCCGCCCATGCCCGTTACAACCAGAGCCAAATCCACATGATTGCTCTTGAAGAGCTTTATGAACTGGTCATAATATTTTTCTCCCAACTCCTTGGCTATCGCCAAATCTCCGCCTGCGCCAAGATAGTAAGAATCCATGCTCAATGCAATGTTGTTTCTAAAACCGTTTTTTTCAAGCTCCTTTATGGAACCACCGTCCGAATTAATGCCAACAAATTCTACCATTTCATTTTTTGCGTTTTGCGCCTTTAAACTCATCAAAATATTCACGCCACAGGTTCCAACACCGGCAAAGCACACGGATATGGGTCGCCCATAAGTCTCTCCGGCGCTCTCTATCAAGGGTTCTCGCTTATCGTCTTCCAAAATCTCCATTTGGATTAAAGGCTCCTGCTGCTCTACAGGTTCGGCAAGCCCTGCGTCGCGGCGTATGGTTTGCAATATTTTGTTCAAATCAACGGGCATTTAAACCTCCAAGTTATATGAAAATAGAAATTTTAGGAAGCCTTAGAGAAAATCCACCCGAAGAAAGAGGATAATTTCGCGGTTTTTTTCTTCTCCAAAGCGTTGCTCGCAATTAAACTTTGCAATGCCCCAACCCCGGAAGAAGATAAATCGCTCCTGATTTCGCCATCCCATTTCACTATCGCCCTTCGTGCCGGGATTTCAAAAACTTCATTAGCCAGCTTTTCTATTCCTTTTAAGGGCAGCGGGCATTCCAAAACTATGCATTCCGGCTTGCAAAAATCATCATTGTAAATTGTTCGCTTTATTTCAAGCAACAGGTTGCGAATGGCTTCTCTGGCAAAATAGCTCAACACATAATTGCTTATGGTGAGCCCGGTTTTGCTTTTATTTTTGCCGGGCAAATCAAGCCGGCTGTATTTAACGCTTTCTTCGGTTTCATTTTCCAGAATGCAAGATACATATTCAAGCAATCCGGAGCAATCATCCGCAGATAAAAGTTCTTTGGAATCATCGGTAATAGCAGCTGCCATCACCATCTTGCAGAATCTCTGCATAAGCTCTGGTTTTTGCGTAAGCTCATAATCCTGCTCCGTTAATGCCGGTTTTTTATGATAGCAAAGGCATAGCCGCCAAACTGCTTCCTTAAGTTCTTTGAAACCGGATTCTTTTTTGTTCAAATATTTTAGCTCAGAGTTTTCCCACACGGAAAATTCAGACATCAAATCCGTAATATGAATCAATGCGGTTTTGCCTTCTTTTTCCTTTTTGCCGGCAAGCGCGCCAAACTCCCTTTCGCAAGAGAGAGAGACATTTATTTTGTCGCCATCTTCTTTCATAATATCCAACAGTTTTGAAAGCACGGGATGCTTGGTAATAAAATAAGCGTTAAAGCCGAGGCCCTTGCTTTTTCTGCCCTTGGGGTCTAGGTGCCTTGAAATAGCGCCTTTTTCATTTAAAACCGTAAAATAAGGGCTTGTCAGAGCTCTTATTATCTCATCGGGAATCGGAACCTTAGCCATTTTCTCCGGGCATCTGCATTCCTCTATTTTTTTCATGTCGGTTTCACCAATTTCCTTAGGCTCGGAAAACTCAACGCTGTAAGGAAAAGACAGCACATCAAAAAAGGCAGCGGAAATTGTAATCTCCATAAGAGGATCAAAATCGTAGCCGGTTTCGTTCTGCCATTCGACTATCGCATTATTTATAAATCCTGCGATGCTTTTAATGCGGGCATCGTCAATTTTATTTTGCGAAATTCCGGGGAAGTCTTCAAACTCTTCGGTCTTAAACCAAAGAGCGCCCGCATCCCAGTCGCTCTCTGCGCCATCGCGAGGTTGAATATCCTGTGCCTTGGCGAAATTCATGCTTATTCCGCCATGTCCAAAATCCAAGTTGAGCTTAGCTTTGTTTGCACTCATCTTATAATCTCCCGTCTTTTTCGGTTATGTACGCCAACTGCTTGAACCGCAGGTCCAAAACAGCTATGGAATGTATATTTAAAACCTGCATATTCCTTGTAAGCTGCCTGTAATGCCTAAAGGCCATTTTCCAGGAATCGCTTTCAGAAGAAAATTTAGTTTTAAAATCCACATCGTTGAAAAACACCGTTATTTGCCTATCCGCTTCGCTGGGAATCAACTGCGAAACCCTTGAATAAAGCAAGGCATCGTTCTTTCTCATATCTATCAAAAAATCAATTGCCAGGGCTATATCACCGGGCTCACCTGCATCAACAACCGGCAAATCCGCAACGTTTGCGCTATATGGATAAATTTCCCCCTTATCCGAATATATGGCAGGCGTTGCAGACATAATAACAAAAAGCGGGCTGGCTTCCGTGAATTTAATTTCAAGTTCATAATAAGGGATCAAGTTAACCGCAAATCTAATATCTCCGAAGATCATATTGCTGGCTTCCAAGCGAGCACGAATTTCAGCAGTGTCTTTTAAGTAAATCTCCTCTCCGTAATTGAAACCTATTATTTTTCTAAAGGCATCCGGAGAAATCTTTTTTAAATTTACAGGCGTTATTTTTTTGAAAGACATAAAATCATCCGATTTTACGCTAGGTACAACAATTACAAAAGTCCCTAAGCAAAGCGCTAGCAAAATGCATAAGCCAATAATGCGCATTTTGTTTCTCAATAAATAAGTTTCAATAATTATTCTTATTTTTGAAATCCGGCCTGCAATGGCTTCTTTCCTTTTTCTTTCGTTATATCCCAGCATTAAGCGATCTCCAAAATTTTTGCGGCAAGCGAAGTTATGCTCCCGGCACCCATTGTCACAATTAAATCTCCATCTTTTATTTCATTCGCCAAAAATTCAAGAGCGTTTTCCTTTGCTCCTATAAAATACGCATTTTTATGCCCCCTTGCGTGAGCAAAATCAAAAATGAGCTTTCCGGAAACCCCTTCTATGGGGTCTTCCCTCGCTCCGTAAATATCGCATGCCAAAAGAATATCGCTGTTCCCAAAAACAGCGCCGAATTCCTCTGCGTGGTCTTTAGTGCGAGAATACAAATGAGGCTGAAACACAGTTATAATGCGCTTGTCCGGAAAAGATTCCCTCAGAGCGGAAAGGCTTGCCGCAACTTCTGTCGGGTGATGAGCGTAATCATCAAATACCAAAGCTCCTTTCGCATTTCCCTTAAATTCCATTCTCCTTTTTACTCCGGCAAATGCCGCAAGAGCTTTTTTGGAAACTTCCACAGAAACGGATTCTTCCGTTGCGAGAGCAAGAGCGCCAACTGCGTTTTGAACATTGTGCTTGCCCAAAAGCTTAATTGAAAATTCTCCGAGCAACTCGCCTCTGCAATAAACCGCAAACTCCGAACCATTTTCCGAATGGCGGCAATTCTTTATGCTGTAAGTAGCCTGTGGGCTAAACCCATAAGTGATTACCGGCTTGGCAAGCCTGGCCAAAACGCTTTGGCAACCGACATCATCCATGCATAAAACCACCTGCCCGTAAAAAGGAACCTTGTTTGCGAATTCAACAAAAGCATTTTTTATATCATCCAAATCCCTGTATGTATCCAGATGATCCGCATCTATATTCGTGATAATCGCCGAACTCGGCATCATTTGCAAAAAACTGTGGTCAAACTCATCGGATTCCGCAACGAGATAGGAGCCTTTGCCCACAGTTGCGCCGGAGCCTTTGCCCTGCACAATGCCTCCGACTATAACGGTCGGGTCTTCACCGCCAGCTTCCAAGATTGAACCTACCAAAGATGTTGTGCTGGATTTTCCGTGCGTGCCGGCTATTGCCAAAGTATATTTCAAGCGCATAAGCTCGCCCAGCATTTCCGCTCTGCGAATAATGGGAATGCCGGATTCTTTTGCCTGTTGCATTTCCGGATTATCTCCGTGCACAGCGGAGGAATAAATCACAATTTCCGTGCCTGCGATATTTTCCGCTTTATGCCCTATAAACACCTTCACTCCTAAATTCCGCAAATATTTTGTTTGCGTGCTTTCCTGCATGTCAGAGCCGCTGACTTCAAAGCCGTTGTGGAACAGAACCTCTGCAATTCCGCTCATTCCCGCGCCGCCTATCCCTATGAAATGAGTTTTGCGTATGCGTTTATTGGGTATGAATTTATTTAAATCGAGCATATATTCCTCGCAATTTCTCCGGCCGCTCTGCGGCTAAGTTCGCCAAGCTCGCCAGCCTTTTTAGACATCACGGCAAGTTTTTCACTGTCGTTCATCAAAGTGGTTATTTTTTCAAAAAGACCATTGGGTTCTTTGTCAAGTTCCACATACGCAGCTCCCTCTTTTTCCACCGCCCTAGCATTATGCTCCTGATGATTTGCCGTTGCGTAAGGATAAGGCAAAAGAATGGAAGGCTTTCCGAATGCGAGAATTTCCGCAAGGGTTGAAGCTCCAGAGCGCGAAATTATCAAATCCGCATGCTGCATATATGCGTAAATGTTATCCAAAAACGCAACAGCGCAAGGATATTTGTATTTATCAATATTTTTTGCGCCCACTTGCCAAACAACGGAGACATTTTCAAGCTTATCTATAATTTGCTCTATTTTTTTATTTATGCCAAGCGCGCCCTGGCTTCCGCCTGTGATTAAAATGCGGAATTTTTCGCTGTTCGCAAAGGCTTCCGGAGCGGGCAAATTCTCCGGCATTTTGCGAACCGGAGAAGTCACGTAAACTTTTTTAGCAAATTTCGCGCATATCTTATTTGCAATTCCCATAACAGCATTTGGCTCTATTACGTAAAAAGGCACTCTTTTCAAAATAGCCGCAAGCATGATCGGCAAGGCTACATAGCCACCTGTTCCAACTATGAATTCAGGAGCTTCTTTCTTTAGCAGCTTAGCTGCGCCAATCACGCAAGAGAGCAAACTCAGCGGCAACAGTAAATTTTTAATTATGCTGTGTCTCGCCAGAGGAACAGCTTTAATATGCCGATAGTCAAACTTGGATGAGAGTAATTTCTCTTCCATGGAGGGAGCTGCGCGACCTGCGAAAATAATATCATAAGAGCCGACAAGATTTTCTGCGACGGCAACTGCCGGGAAAACATGCCCACCTGTGCCGCCACATGCAAAAAGAATCGTTTTCATATTGTTTTATCCTTGTTTATTAGTGAAGATATTTGCACAAGCATGCCCATAAGAAAAAAATTCATGGCCAAATTCGCTCCGCCGGCGCTTACAAAAGACAATGGCTGCCCCGTATTCGGAAGCAACCTCAAATTAACGCCTATGTGAAAAACTATATTCAAAGTAAAAATTATCGCTATGCCCCAAGCGATGTTCTGAGCAAATATTGTATTTCTATCTACAGGGCAAATATTCGCCGCAACCCAAAAGCAGCAAAACAAAAAGACAAACATGGCAACCGTAATCGGAAATACCAGCCAGAATCCTAGCTCCTCGCCCAAAACGCTATAGGCAAAATCATTGCGCGCTCCGAACAGGCGATGTTTTATAGTTCCCTTGTCCAACCCTTTGCCTATGACTCCTCCGTCTGCCAATGCCTGCAAAGCTTCATTTTGTTGTTCATTGCCGCTACCTTCTTCATTGAAAAAATTCCATATTCTGTTAACGCCGTGAGTCTTTGCAAGAGAGCTGTCTTTATCTAAATTCGCTATGGAATATGCAATAATGGCAGGAATCACCAAAGCGGCAATCATAACAATGCGAGGCTTGATATCCATCTCCTGCAAAAAGAGCATAAAAAATACCATAATCATGTAAATGAGCACCATTGAATAATTCGGCATAAGGAAAGTGAAAAATCCAACAGATAAGAAAGCCAAAAACGGAAATCCAAAAAATTCCCTGCACAGCCTCATTTGCTTATTTATTCTCATATCCGTCAAAATCTTTGCCGCAAAAATCATAAGGAAAATTTTCACGAATTCTCCAACCTGAAATGGTCTTGAGAAAATAGATAATTCTCGCCTCATCTGTATCATAGCATTGCCGTCTGCATAATATCCCAAACTGTCTCCCCATATAGCAAAAATCTGCAAAAACATCGCAAACAGCAAAAGAAGGAACGCAAAACTGAAACCATCTTTATTCCACAACAATTTCTGACCCTGCGCAAAACGAATTGCATAACGCCGCCATAATGCTACCGGAAATAAAAAACCAACCGCAAAAAAAGCAAGCGGCATAAACACATTTTCAATCGCAAAACTCTTAAACGGAATATGATTTCTGTCTAAAGTGCTAATGCTTATGTAAATTCCAATAATGGAGAATAAAACGGGAAGTATCAAAAGCAGCCATTTGCCGAACTTTATTCTTTCCCACACATTATTGAAATATTCAAGAGCGTAAGCCATCACATACCTCTTCCAGCTCCATGGAGCGAGATGCTTTTACCAAAACCATGTCGTTTTCGCGAATTAAGAATTTCAAAGCTTCCATGGCGTTCCGCTTGTTTTCAAAATATTTTATTCTGCCGGATTTAAAGCCGGCAGATTCGGCTCCCTTGCAATACTCCGCAGCGTCGTTTCCTATCGCCACCAAATAATCAATAGGCAATCCCGGCAGCATTGAACCTATTTCCCTGTGATACTCAATGCTGTGCGAGCCTAGTTCCTTCATGTCGCCTAAAATCGCGATTTTGCGGCCTTTGCACGGCATATTAGCTAGAGTTTGCAAAGACATTTTCATTGAATGCGGATTTGCGTTATAGCAATCGGATATAACGGTAATCCCGTTTCCCTCAAAAATCTGCATTCTCATATCGTAGGCTCTCACCTCAGAAATAGCCTCGGCAATCACGCTTTTAGACATCTTAAACAGTTCGCCAACGGCAATGGCAGCAAGAGCATTATACACATTGTGCATGCCGGGAACAAAAAGCTTAAACCACGTGCGCGATATGCGAAATTTAGCGCAGCCGTCTTCCCACAGGATTTCATCCGGTTTTACAATCCCTCTGTTTATGCCGTAAGTAATTACGTCGTACTTTGAAGAACTGCGAATTTTGGAAAGCATTTTGTCGTCTGCGTTTATAACCAAATGCCCGTTTTTCTCAAAGCCTTCCGCTATTGATTTTTTTTCCTTGAATACCCCTTCCAAATCGCCAAGGCCATCCAAATGGGCAGGGCCAACGTTTGTGATAACTGCAATATCCGGAACCGCCGTTTGAGTCAACTGACGAATTTCGCCCGGCATGCTGGTTCCCATTTCTATAACAGCGGCTTCGTGCTCGCTTTTCAAGCCGAGCAAAGTCATGGGGACGCCAAAGAGATTGTTCAGGTTTCCCTTTGTGACAAGCGTGCTGCAATTTTTCGCTAGCACTGCGGCTATCATCTCTTTTGTAGATGTTTTGCCTGCGCTGCCCGTTATGCCAACAACTTTCAGGTTTTGGAAACTTTTTCTGTAACCTCTGGCGAACTTCAGTAAAGCTCTGGTTGTATCTTCCGTAGCCACTGCAAGCGGAATTTTCGATACTTCCACTTCTGCCGCATTCACAACTGCCATAATCGCTCCTTTTTTAAAAGCCTCTTCTATAAACCCGCCTTTATGCGGATTAAAATTCTTTCCAACAAGTGCCCAGAAAATATCTCCTTTTTTTATTTCCCTGGAATCGAAATTCAGGCACGCTTTTTGCATACTTATTTCTTGCGGAGCATCCGCTATAATTGATTTATGGTTTTGCTGCAAAAATAATTGCAGAAATTCTGTCACGTTCATTTCCAGTTCAAAAGACATAAATTAAAAAGCCCCCAATAATTCTTCTTTATCGCTGAAATGATTTTTTTCTTTGCCTATTATTTGATAATCTTCGTGGCCTTTGCCTGCCACTACAAGCACATCGCCGCATTGCAATGCCGTAGCAGCTTCCTTTATCGCCTTTCTGCGATCTGCTTGCCTTTTATGTTTGTTTGTGGGCATTCCCGCTTCAACGTCGTTTAAAATCTGTTCAGGGTTTTCCGTACGTGGATTATCCGAAGTCAGCCAAATTTTGTCTGCAAGTTTTTCCGCTATGGCTCCCATTTCCGGGCGCTTGGTTTTATCCCGATCGCCGCCGCAACCGAATACGAGCAGCAAATTGCCTTTGCAGATTTTGCGAGCTGCCATGAGAGTTCTTTCCAAAGCATCCGGAGTATGAGCGTAATCTACTATGGCGCGTTTGCCGTCTTTATTATACACAACTTCAAAACGCCCGGGAACGGAAATATCTTCAAGCGCATTCGTTGGCAAACCCATTTCCTTGGCCCATTCTATTATTAGCATTGCGTTTTCAACGTTGTGCTCGCCAAAAAGAGATACGTTTACATTATCCAGTCTTATTCCGGCCTCCGTATTTTCAACTTTAAACTGCTTTTTGGAAACGCCTATCCTGTCTCTGAAAAACAGTTCCCCATATAAACGGTTGCCATAAGAATTATCGACGTTTATAAATCCTATGCCTGTGCCCAAAAGTTCGGAGGCAAACAGCAATTTCTTTGCCTGATAATAATTTTCCATAGTGCCGTGATAATCCAAATGATCATGGCTCAAATTCGTGAACAATGCGGATTTATAAGGTATTCCCATAACGCGTCCCTGAGCAAGGGCATGGCTGGAAACTTCCATGACAAGTTCCGTGCAACCGGCTTTGACCGCTTTTGCCGCAAATTCATAAAGTTCCAAAAAGCCCGGAGTTGTCAAATGCGCATTTTCCTTTTCATCGCCTGTTAAATTGCATATTGTGCTCAGCATCGCCGTTTTTTTGCCTGCGGACTTTAAAACCGCATTCATCATAAATGCGCAGCTGGTTTTTCCGTTTGAGCCGGTTACCGCATAGCAATTAAGCTTGGAAAACGGATTGCCCAGTTCTTCCTTTGCAAATAAATACCTTGTAAAAACAACATCATTAACCTGCGCCCATCTATCTTCACTTCCTTTTAGAGCAGGCAAAGCCGAGACTACAGAAGAAGCTCCTTTTTCGAGCGCTTCCAAAGCATGGGCTTTTTCCGAGCCGTCCGGGTAAGGAATTGCGAAGAATATATCACCGGCAACCACATTTTTGGAATTGTCTTTTAAACGGCTCATATAGTCTCCTTCAATTTTATATGCACCGCGCTTTTCCTGCTAATATATTCTCCCGGCTCGGGAATTTGCGTATATACATTTCCCACGCCGTCATAGATAACGTTAAGGTGCTCAAGCATGCCTAAGGCATCTTTTAAAGTCAAGCCTCTAACATCCGGCATCAGCCCCGTATTTCTTTGATGTTCCCTCAGCGATAATTCCAAATATTTGCCGGTGGAATCTCTTTTTATGGTTTGCGCCACAACTGCGCCTGTTTTATTTGCATCATCAAAGCGTATATTGCAGCGGATTCCCTTTGCTTTGTCTAAAGCGGCCTGCTTTGTATAACCCACAAAAGATACATCGCTGCACAAGCTATCTGCCGGAGCAAATTTTAAAGCGAAGGTTGCCGGAGACAGCTCCGGATGAAGGTAAATCTGCTCCATGATTTTCTGGAATACAGGACCGGCAACCGTTGCGCCGGCTTTCTTAGTGTGATACATGGTGACAAGGCATACAAAATGCGGATCAGACGCTCTTTCAAGCCCTATAAAAGAAGAATTGTAAGTTCCGGCTTTGTATTTTCCGGTGCTGTCTATAATTTGCGCTGTTCCTGTTTTGCCGGCAAATTCAAGGAAGTCGTATTTGGATTTCACATTTTCCGCAGTTCCGCCTAAATCCACAACGCCCCTCAGCATCTCTCTTAAAAGCCTTGTATTTTCCGTAGTGGAAATCACTCTGCGCACCGAATCCCTCTCGGTAACAGCAGAGTCTATTCCGTATCTTAGTATCAATTTCGGATTATACAAAGTTCCGCCGTTTGCTATTGAGCTAAAAGCTTTTACAACATCCAAAGAGGTCATGTCTATGGATTGCCCGAATCCTTGAGCAGCTTGCGTTCTCAAATGCGGAACCCTATGGAAGCCTTTGTGGCTAACTCTAAGCGGAAAGCCGGACGAATTCTCATTTATAGCAAAATTCCTCACGCCGGAATAAAATTTTTCATAGCCTATACCTTCTATCACATATTTTCCAAAAGCTATATTGGACGAGTAAACCATAGCTTCTTGCATATTGCAAGTTTTTTCCGCATGCGTATCTTTTATTATTTTTTCATTGCTATTTTTCGTAACCTGCCATTTGCCGTTTTCCGTATCTATCCGCTTTTTCGGATCCACTCCGTTTTCCAAAGCTATTACGGCTGTTATCGGTTTAAAAATAGAACCCGGTTCAAAAGAATGCAGAACATCATCGTATTTGCCTTTTTCCGGGTTAAAGCTTGTTATGGCCAAAATTTGCCCTGTACGAGGATCCATAACCAGAACCGAAGCTCCGGCTGCCCCAAACTTTGGCACATATTCCTGAATTACATTTTCCACAATTTCCTGTATTCGCAAATCCAGGGAAAGATGCACATCTTTGCCCTCAATAAGAGGGGTAATCTCAATTTCATTTATCGGGATATCTCTCTTTGGCTTGTATGTTGAGCGAACAACAGCCTTTTGCCCACGCAATTCCCTGATTTTCGAATCCACAACGCCTTTTAAAATCGCAGACAAGCCTTCAAGATGCTCGTGATAATAAACATCCCGCTCAAAATCTCCGCCAACAAGCAATCTGTCCCAAAGCGCTATGCCGTTACGGTCTAAAATGCGCCCGTATTTTGCTTCTACATAATCCTTTTTCTGGGTTTTATCCATATAATAAATTTTATCGCTGACAATTTGAATGCTAATCAATCTGGCAACAAAAACAACTGTTGCCAAAGAAAAGATAATTCCTATTGCAATAAGCCTCGCCTTCATTCCAAACGCCCCGTTATCTTGGTTGCCACATCATTCATTTCAAGCCCCAGCGATGGAGCCACTCTGTCTATTCTATTTCGCGAAGACAAACTGTCAATGACCCTCTCTATCAAAGACAACTCGTATCGCACAACAGAAACGGAATCTTCCAAGGATTTTTCCTGCGAAATCAATACGGCAAGCTTTTCGTTCTCCATCTTCATGGGAACCGCCAAAACAAAAATCAGGCAAAAAAGCAAAATAGCCGTTAACATTAATTTCATGGCAGCCTCTTAGATTTTCTCATAAACCCTCAACGCTGCGGAACGAGAACGAGAATTTTTTTTCAATTCATCTGCGCTCGGGGTTACAGGTTTTTTGTTCACCTTCTTCATTTTCCTGTTGTCGCCTCCGCAAACACAAACAGGAATATTTACGTTGCACAAACAATTTTTTTCAAATAGCGAAAGAACATCCTTAACCGCCCTTGCCTCTTTTGAATGATAAGTTATTATGCAAAGCCTGCCGCCGATTTTAAGGCAATGCACGGCAGCTTCCACGCTTTTTTTTATCTCTTCTATTTCACAGTTTACTTCCATGCGAATTGCCTGATATACCCGTGCCTTCAAACTGTTCAAATCTTTTTTTCTGTTGCGATAAACATCTTCAATTGCGCAATTCAAATCTACCGCAGTTGTTAATGCGCCCGATAAAATGCGCTTTGCCAAGCGACCGGACATTTCCAAATCCGAATTTTCCCTTAACGCTTTCGCAAGTTCCTTTTCGGAAATTCTTTTTAGATAATCCTGCGCATTTTCTCCGCTTTCGGCATCCATTCTCATATCAAGAGCTTCATTGCCGGCAAAGGAAAAACCTCTGCTCGCATCTATCTGATGAGAGCTCACTCCCAAATCGTAGAGTACCCCCCCGAGAGTCTCCTGCGCAAGCTCTATTCCCAAATTTGAAAAAGGCTTGTGATGATAGATTATTTTTTCCCCGTATTTCGCAAGTCTTGTTTTTGCCGCATTTATCGCCTCAATATCTCTGTCAAAACAATGCAGTTTTTGACCTTCACCCAGAAGCTCGGCAATTTTTTCAGAGTGCCCACCCCCACCCAAAGTACAGTCTGCGTAATCAGAGCCAAGCCTGATGCGCAAGCTCTCCACGCATTCATTTAAAAGCACAGGGGTATGGTAACTATTCATCATATTCATACTTCTTCCCAAAGCCACGCTTCTCATAATTTTCCGGACTGTAAATAAGAATCTTGTTTATTGAGCCTACAAACATCGCTGTTTTGCTAATGCCTGCGTGTTCCCTGAATGATTTTGGCAACACAAACCTGTTTTGCTTTTCATCCAAAACAATAAACTCGGTATCACCGGCAGCGCTTATGCGCTCTTCCACAGGCATTGCCAAAATTTTAGGTCTTTCGTTTTCGTTATAATCGCTTTCTCTGAACAGAATTAGAGAACTGTTTTTGCCAATTGTTAAATAAAATTTCTTTTCGTTTTCAGGCAGAACACTGCGAAAGCGAACAGGCAGCGAAACCCTGTTATTCGCATCAACACTTACTTCTTCTCTTCCTACAAAAGAAACCATTCTTCTAAATATAGATTATTTTTCCGCAAATAGACCCTTTTTTTTGCATTTTCACCCATTTTCACCCATAAATATGTCATTTTTCCAATAATATTAACCTCGGATTAACAAAATCCTCACAAATACTGCTCAAATGTTCAGTTGATTTCGTCTGTTTTTGTGAGAGACAGTTCGGATGTACAAAACACTTGGTATAATTTTACTATTTTTTGTTATATGCGTGAATTCAATGTAACCGGTCTCTGCGTTCCAAGTATGCATTATATGGCAGACACTTCCGAGAAAATTCATAAGATTATGGCTATGGTGGAAAAGGGGCAGTATTTTACTATAAACCGAGGTCGGCAATACGGCAAAACAACAACAATAAGGCTGTTGGAGCGCGATTTGTTGGAAAAAGGTTATCAAGTGGCTCGTATAAGCTTTGAAGGTATTGGTGACACTCCGTTTGAAAACGATGAGAATTTTTGCAAGAATATAATAAAGCAAATATCAAAAGCTATAAAAAGAACAGACTCTGAGTATGCAAAAATTTGGATAAACGATTCAGTAAAAACATTCAATGACTTGTCTGCATTTTTGGATGAAGTTTGCAAAGATAAAAAGGTTGTGTTGATAATAGACGAGACAGACAAAACATCAAATAATATCGTATTCATAAGATTTATTGGAGTGCTAAGGGATAAATATCTTGAAAGAGATGATGGAGACTGCGCAACTTTTCAAAGTGTCATTCTGGCTGGCGTTTACGACATCAAAAATCTCAAGCTCAAAATGATACAAGCTGGCACGCATCAACTTCAAGACGGGGAAAAGCGCATAAATTCCCCTTGGAACATAGCTATTGACTTCAAAGTTGATATGTCTCTTAGCGAAAAAGAAATAGCCTCAATGCTCGTAGAATACGAAAATGACCACAAAACAGGAATGGACATAGAGGCTATCTCAAAGGAAATTAGGGCATACACCAACGGCTATCCCTACCTCGTTTCCAGAATTTGCCAATACATAGAAAATGATTTCAATAGAGACTGGACTTTGCAGGGAGTTCAAAACGCAGTCAAGGAAATGCTTTTTGAGCAAAGCACTTTGTTTGACGATATATTCAAAAATATAGAGAGCAATCCAGATTTGAAAGATTTACTTAGAGAGTTGACTGTTGGAAACAGAGCTTATTCCTATAATGTGGACAATCAAGCAATTCAAATAGCCATGATTTATGGGATAGTTGAAAAAAGAGATAGGCTGGTGGCCATACATAACCGAATCTTTGAAGTTAGAATAACGAACTATTTCGCCACGGAAAAAGATATGCTGAAAAACCGAATAATACCGAGCTCCTTAATCAACTTGGTAGCCGGAAAAGAAAAGTTTGACATGCCTTTGTTCTTGGAAAAATTTGCTAATCATTACTATGAGATATACCACAATAAAGACATAGATTTTTTAGAAAGGGAATGCCGCCTGCTTTTTATAACCTATTTGAGACCTTATATAAACGGCACAGGCTTTTACCATTTGGAGAGCGAAACGAGAGATGGCGAAAGAACAGATGTCATAATTGATTACAATTCCGAGCAATTTGTGGTGGAACTGAAGCTATGGTATGGATATGTTGCTCACGATGAAGCTTTTGAGCAAATTGCAGGTTATTTGGATAGCAAAAACAAAGATACTGGTTATTTACTGACTTTTGATTTTAGAAAGGAGCAGAATGTGGGCAAACCTCAAATGAAGTGGGTTGAGCATAGGGGCAAGAAAATTTTTGATGTGATAGTAGGGTTTTGAGCATTCAACATAATCAGCAGCGCAGAAATGCGTCTAAGTAAAGGGATTGTTATTTAATCTCATTCACACTCACACCGCTATCCCACATTTTTTTCACATCTATGATGCTTGTGGCGTGTCCGGCGTTTTTATCACCGTAATGCTCGTTGTGAGCGTGCGTAGCGGCTTGCTCGTAGCTTGCGGGATTGTTGGCAAATGCCATTGTGGTTTCTATTAGCTTGTCAAAATGCTCAGACTTCTCATCGCTCTTCCAAGCCAAATACGCATGACCGCCTGTGGGCCTGTTTACCAAAACAATAGCTGTCCTTATGCCCAAACTCTCCAAAATCGCCGAAAACAGCAAAGTCCCCTCTATGCAATTTGCGCTCTTTTCACGCATAACCTCCGCCGGATACCTGATTTTCTGACCGGCATTCGTGGCAAAACCACCCAAATAATGCCACTTTCTCTCGGTTATA
>Ga0209755_10004984_pt1 | contig 15348 bp, 11 predicted proteins | sample TergutCo191P1_FD_187301 | JGI IMG/M metagenome (GOLD analysis project Ga0209755, IMG submission 187301) | Cornitermes sp. P1 segment gut microbial communities from Petit-Saut dam, French Guiana - Co191P1 (SPAdes) (version 2) | ecosystem: Host-associated > Arthropoda: Insects > Digestive system... | reverse complement strand
ACTGCCAGCCAAATCGGTAAATGGAAAGGGAATGATAACTACATCCCCCTTTACAAATTGGACCATGCATCATCCTCTTCTGGTGTGTCCCAATCTTTTGATAAAGCAGATTCGCTTAGCAGCATTGCTTCAGGTATTTGAGATAATTTTCTTTGTTTTATCCATGCTACAAAGTCAGTTACTTCATTTATGCATGTTAACGGAAGTGTTTCAATTTCCTTCATTAAAACAGCATGATTTGTCATTATAATCTCCGGTTACGGTTAATTTAACATTAAGATGGAGAATTATCAAGGGAAAATGGTATCGCAATGGTGACAGGGACTGTTTTAATGGTGCAAGTATCTATACCAAACAATGGGAGGCGGCTTATGTATTGGGGAATAATATATCAGTATATGCAATCTGTTCTTTAATCTCTGACTATTTCCGTTCCTATTCCTTCATCTGTGAACAATTCAATAAGGAGAGCGTGCGCAAGGCGGCCGTCTATAATGTGAGTTTTTTTTACTCCGCCAGCCAGCGCTGTTATGCAGCAGTCTGTTTTTGGAATCATTCCTTTGGTGACGATGCCTTCTTTTTTAAGAGCTTCAAGCTGCGATTCCGGAATAGATTTTATCAGAGAGCTTTCATCTTTCATGTCGCGCAAAATACCGCGCACATCAGTCATTAACACAAGTTTCTCAGCGCCAAGGGCTGCTGCTATTTTCGCGGCCGCGGCATCGGCGTTTATATTAAGGGCTTTCCCTTCATCTTCGCCCGCTCCATAAGCGACAGATGATATGACAGGAATAAAACGGGAATCCAAAATCGAGTTTAATATTGATACGTCGACGCTTTCAATATTACCGACAAGGCCAAGGTCGCTTTCTTTAACGCGGCTTGCTTTTAATATTCCGCCGTCAATGCCGCAAAGACCGATTGCGCTGCCGCCTTTTTTCTGAATCAGCGCGGTTATTTCCTTGTTAACCTTGCCGCAGAGAACCATTTGAACGATATCCATTGTTTCTTCGTCTGTGTATCTCAACCCGTTTACAAAGCGGCTTTCCTTTCCGGTCTTTTTCAGCATTAACTCGATTTCAGGCCCGCCGCCGTGCACCAGCACTGTCCTGATTCCGACACATGCCATTAATATAATATCCTCGATTACTGCTTTTTTTAAATCATCGTTGACCATTGCGTTTCCGCCGTATTTAACCACAATGGTTTTATTCTGAAAAAGCTGAATATAAGGCAGCGCGTGAACCAGAATAGCCGCTCTTGTCTCATTGCTGATACATTGTATACCGCTCACGATCTGTAATCTCCGTTTATTTTTACATAATCATATGTCAAATCGCAGCCCCATACCGAAACATTATGACTGCCTTCATTTAAGTAAATAAGAATCTCTATTTCTTCCTGCGACAGTATTTCCTTCGCTTTCTCTTCGCTGAAAGGAACTGTCTGCCCTTCGCCGCAAACCTGTATTTCTCCCGCGCAGCTTTTAAAGCTGACAGAAACCTTTGACGGATCAAAATCAGCTCCGCAGTATCCCATGGCGCATAACACACGCCCCCAGTTTGCGTCAGCGCCAAAGCAGGCCGCTTTTACAAGATTTGAGGAAGCAACCGATTTCGCCAGAAGCCCGGCTTTTTGTTCGCTTCCGGCTCCGTTAACAGTTACTGTTACAAGTTTTGTAGCGCCTTCTCCGTCGCGCGCCATCATGCGGGTAAGCTCAACACAGACATATTCCAGCGCTTCGTAAAAAACCTTGAAATTCCTGTCTTTTATAACCGATCCGGCGTCTCCTGTTCCCGAACCCAAATCCCCTATTACCGGAATATTTTCCGCTTCGCCGTTTGCCATTATCACAATCATATCGTTTGTTGAAGTATCGCCGTCTATTGTAAGGCGGTTAAAAGAATGATTTACGGCGCGGCGTAAAGAAAGCTCAAGCGCATAAGGAGTTATATCGGCATCAGTTGTGATAAAGCCGAGCATAGTCGCCATATTCGGGTGTATCATTCCCGATCCTTTTACCATCGCTCCGATGCGGACAGGTTTGCCGTCAATTTCAATTTCAACCGCGATGTCTTTTTTTCGCGTATCAGTTGTCATTATCGCTTCAACCGCGGCTGAATGTCCGGCTTCATCGCCTGAAAGACTTGCTTTAAGAGCGGAAATATTTTTTTCAATTTTTTCAACAGGCAGCTGAACGCCGATAACTCCTGTGGAAGCCACCGCGACCTCAGAAGGCGCGATTGAAAGTTCTGCGGCGATTAAATTTGCAACGCGCCTTGCGGCGTCCATTCCCTGTTTGCCGGTGCACGCGTTCGCGTTGCCTGAATTAACAATTACAGCGCGCAGTTCACCGTTCGCGATATTTTCCTGGCTTATCAATACACTTGCGGCTTTTACTTTATTTTCTGTAAACATCGCGGCGGCGGAGCATAATTCATTCGAATAAATCAGGGCAAGATCGTTTTTCTGCGAACTTTGTTTTATGCCGCAGCGAATTCCGCCTGCCATAAAACCTTTAGGAGCGCATACACCGCCTGATATTTTTTTTACTTTCAAAATATTTTCCTTAAAACAGCATGGGTATTGCTTCTAAACCGGCTGTTTCGTCAAAGCCAAATAAAATATTCATATTCTGAACTGCCTGGCCCGCGGCGCCTTTTACCATATTATCAATTGCGGTAATAACTATCAATGTAGAGCCGTTTATATCAACATGAACAGAAATATCGCAGTAATTAGACTGGCGCACCCTGTTTGTGGAGGCGGTTACTCCCTTTGGCAGTATTCTGATAAAAGGTTCATCTTTATAAAAAACTGAATAAAGTTCCCGGATTTCACCGGTTTTTGCTTCGATTTCTGCTGACGGCAGTCTGACAGTATCAGAATAACCGCCTGCCGCACGCCATTTTTCAGACAACGGAATGTAAATTGTGCTTAGGATGCCCCTGTTCATAGGCGCAAGGTGCGGCGTGAAAATCACAAGAGGCGGGCTCACATTTCCTATTTTCGCCATCGCGTCCAGATTGCGGGAAATCTCAGGCGAATGTCTGTGGCTCGATACTTTATAAGGCGCGATTGAATCGGCGCATTCACTGTAGTGAAATGAACGGGACGGCTCTCTTCCGCCGCCAGACGCGCCTGACGCCGCGTCAATAATAATAGGACCGCAGCGGTCTATATGCTTTCTGTAAGGGTTAAAAACCCTGCCTGAAAGTCCTCTTGCAAGAGCGGGGAAAACTCCCAATGAAGCGCCTGTCGGATAACATCCGGGGTTTGCGATTATCACTGGTTCTTTAGAAGCCAGCTCCCTCATCTTCTGCCTGTTCATTTCCGGAAGGCCGTATATCGATTTTTTATGCAATTCGGGGAACTGATACGATTTACCGTACCACGCCTTATATGTAGCTTCGTCATCATCAAATCGAAAATCCGCGGAAAAATCGATAAAATGAATTTTCCGCTCCATGCAGGCAGCGGCGAAAGGCTCTCCTACAGCGTGAGGAAGAGCGGAAAAAACAATGTCAGAAGAATTTATAACATCTTCGGCTTTTATCAGCGGATATTCCACTCTGCCCAAAAAACCGGGGTATATATCCTGTATTTGTTCTCCTTCAAAACTTACGGAAGAAAGCGCTAAATTATCAATTTTAGTGTGACCCGAAAGAAGCCTGGCAAGTTCCGCGCCTGCGTAACCTGTTGCGCCGATTATACCTGCGACCATATGGTAAGTATGCTATATTTGCCTGTTTAATGTCCATTCCCTGTTACGCTTTACAATAATGATGGTTATAGATATACTACGATTATGACCGGATTATTGAAAAAAACATGTTTATTAACTGCGATGGGAATCGCTTTTTTTCTGTGTTCATGCGCTACCACAGTATCTATAAGCGAAGATTTGTCTTCCGCGGAAATAATTCAGCGCGCGCAGGAAGCGTTAGACAGAAACCGCTACGGTATTGCCATTCAGTATTATGAAGCTTTAAATGAACGAAACCGCAGCAGCATAGACCTGATTATTACATCCGAATACCATATTGCTTTTATAAAATACAAACAGAAAAAATACGATGAAGCGCGTGAAGGATTGAACGGAGTGCTTGCGCACTATAATACTCCGGACGAAATTTTGCTCCCGCAGCATTTTAAACGGCTGTCGCAGATTGTTCTAAAGACCATTGACGAAAAAGATCCGCCTAAATAATTCACCGCGTCTTTTTATTTATATTCGGGAAGCCATGCCTTATGAGCTTCCAATAATTCGTCAGTCATTTTAATAATATCGTCAATGGAAAGTTCAGAAGCTGTGTGAGGCTCAAGCATCGCCGCGTGATAAATATGATCTCTCTTTTTTGTAAAAGCGGCTTCTAAGGTAATAAGATGAACATTGATATGTGTCATGTTCATCGCGGCAAGCTGAACCGGCAATTTTCCGACATAACAGGCTCTGATGCCGGAATTATCCACAAGACAGGGAACTTCAACGCAGGCTTCACGCGGAAGATTTTCTATGCTGCCGCCTGAGTTTAAAACATTTCCTCCGATCTTATAAGGCGCGCCTGTAACAATTGCTTCCATAATGTAGGAAGCGTATTCATGCGATCTTTGATGCTCCAGAACATCGGATTTAACAAGACCTTCATATTCAGCTTTCCAGTTTTCAATCTGTTCGATACAGCGGCGGGGATATTCGTCCAAAGGAATGTTAAAATCGCTTATTAAATTCGGATACTTTGTTTTTATGTAAAAGGGATTATATTCCGCGTTATGTTCGCTTGACTCGGTGCAATAAAAACCCAGCTTGTCTATATAATCGTACCGAACCATATCCCAGTGTTTTTCGCGCGCGTTCTTCTCCTTTGCTCTTTTTTTTATTTCAGGATACAGATCATTATTATTTTTATCGCGGATATCCAAAAGCCATCCCATGTGATTAATTCCGGCTATCAGTTCTTTTCTTCCGTCAAGTTTATCTTCCATGTCAAGACCTTTTAACAGCCAGTATGAACATCCCTGCACACTGTGGCAAAGACCGGCCGTTTTAACGCCCGTATATGTCTGCATATAACCGGAAAGCATGGACATGGGGTTTGAATAATTTAGGAGCCACGCATCGGGGCATGCTTTTTCAATCGCGCGCGCGAATGTTTCCATTACGGGAATTGTCCGAAGCGCGCGCATTATTCCGCCTATCCCCAGAGTATCGCCGATAGTCTGGCGCAGTCCGTATTTTTTAGGAATCTCAAAATCCGCGATTGTCGCAGGATCATAACCTCCAATCTGAACGGCGTTTACCGCGAAAGAAGCTCCTGCCAGCGCTTTCTCAAGATTTTCAACTCCTGCGTAACTTGTGATCTTTGAATAATTACCTTTTCCTTTATTAATCGCAGATAATATTTTTTCGCTTTCTTTAAGTCTTTGAACATTGACATCATACAGAGCGATTTCACATTCTCTTAGCGCTTCACTGGACATACAATCGCCAAGAACGCTTCGGGCAAAAACTGTGCTTCCGGCTCCAAGAAAGGTAATTTTTAACATAAAAACCTCATATGTATTTTAATATTTTCCATATAAAGATGTTATTCAAGAGGCGGGAAATATCCTGTGCTATCCCTTCCCGATCTATCCTGCAGGTAAACTTCTGTTTCTACAGAAAGCCACGCGCGGCCAAAGTCCGTATATTGGCGCGAATCAAAAGTAAAGCTGTAAAGACCGCAGGGAGTGTCTGCAATATTTTTAATCATATCCCCGATGCCGCGCGGATTGTAAAGGTACATCACGCTGCCGCCTGTCTCTTTGCATAAATACTCGATTCCCGCCGTTACCTGTCCTGTTCCGATAATAACCGCGTTAAAAACAATTCCGTTATTTGCAAGATAGCTTGTCATTTCAGAAAGGCTGTACTGTTCAAACGCCATATCTCCAAGACTGCCTGAGCCGATGTATACAACCGAACGTTTTGGAGCGGCTGATAAAAGGTCCGTCGCGGCGAGGCGAAGACCTAGATCAAAACGCCATAAGGGAGTGTTAATATTTTCTGTACCGCGAACCGCGTTTTCAAGAGAAGCTGTATGCTGCTCGCGCCTTGGCTGGGCCGCGGCGGAAATGACAGAAACAACTTTTGAATTAGTCATTTCCTGTAAGGCGCGTCCGATATCGCGCGAGGCCGCGCTTAGATCATCGCGCAGGCGGGAAGTTACATCTGATCGTTCAACAAGAAGTGAAATGTCAGCTCCCGGATAACGGAATCCCTGCGATATTAATGTCTGCCCGGCTGCGGGCACGCCGTTTTCAGTAATCAAAAAGTTATTGTTATCAAGGCCGATAATGGGGCGGCGCAGTCTGTCTTCAACTGTAAGTTCCAGCGTTACGCGCGGAAAATTATCAGCGTTTACATTGCGTATCTGCACAAATAAACCGGAGGCAAGATCGTCAAATCGGGTTAATACGGACACTTCGCTTGTATTGAAATCCGCCGCGATTATACTGCCGTTTTTATCCATATCTGCGCCTGTTATACGAACACGCTCTGTGCCGGCAAGGCCAAGTTCGCGGACAATCGCGGAGTGCGGATCAATCTGCAAAACCCTGTTGCTGTCCGCTGCGATAAGAGTTCCGTCCGAAAGAAAGCGAAGGCTCTCGGGGCCCGTAAGACTGCTTACCGCCAAGCGGCCTGAATAATTACCGTTTGTATCAAAGACATAGATGGCTTTCGCCGCGCTGTCTGCGACATACACTTTACCGCCGCCCGCCGCAATGCCTGTAGGAGAAAGCATGCCGGGAAAAAACGCGCTTCTTGTCCCGAAAGAAAGAATGAATAATCCGTCAGGGCTGAATTTAGAAATACGCGCGTTTCCGTAATCGACAACATAAAGATAACCGTCCTCATCGACCGCAAGATGCTGAGGCCCGACAAACTGTCCCGCTCCAAGTCCTCTTGAACCGATGTAAAAAAGCCAGTCTCCGTTACTGTTTAGCACGCTTACCCTGCCGCCGCGGTATTCGGAAAGATACATGCGTCCGTCAAGTCCGCGCACTAAATCATAGGGGCGATCGAAACCGTTTAAAGGGCCGCGTTTGCGTTCCCTTATAATTCCGTTAACATCAACTCTTACAATTTCATTGCTGCCGTACGCGACTATCCAGACAGAGCCGTCGTTATTCGCAAGAACCGATGTCGGCTGCCTGTAGAAAATAATATCTTCGTATCTTCCGGGGTAGCGGCCGGATCCTACATAACGCATTCCATCGTCCGCGACAGGAAGAAGGATGCGCCTGTTTGCGACAGTTTCTATCCGCGAGTTTAAGAGCATTCCTGTTCCTGTTCCCCTGCCGTAGATATCAAGAGCCGCGCGCCACTGCCTTAACGCTGTTTCTTCAAAACCGGAACGGTAGTATGCTTTTCCAAGCCAGTCAAGAATGAGCGGCTCGCCGGGACGGAAAGAGAGAGCGCGTTCAAAAGAAAAGATCGCTTCGTTATATGAAAACCGGTTATAAGCCTGCACACCGAATCTGAACTCTTCCGCCGCGGAAAGAGCCGCGGGGCCTGTTCCGCCTGTAGGCCCTGAATATTCAAATCCATTCTGCGCGTGTAAAAAAACTGTTATAAAGAAAAAAAACACAAAAAAATTCTTTATCACAATCTTTCTCCAGAAACAATTTTAAAATGCCTTTGTATCTCTTTCTCTTCAGGCGCGATATCAAGAGCCCGTCTTAACCATGTGCGGGCTTCCAGAATTTCGCCGCTTTTATAATAAGCCCATCCTAGCGAATCAAGGTACGCCGCGTTATGAGGCTTAAAATCAACCGCTCTTCTGCAAAGGCGAAGAGCGCGCATTATATCCATTCCTGAATCGGCGAGAATATAACCCATACAGTTCATCGCGGTCGCGTTATCTGAATCAATCTCCAGCGTTTTTTCATAAAGCTCGATCGCGTTCTTGTTCTGTTTCTGAACCCACGCGGCGTAAGCGAGCGTGTTGTAGAGTATCGGCGATTCCATGCCGCTAGATTGAAGCCTTTTAAGCTCGTACTCCGCCATTCTTACCCTTTTTGTTATTACATAAATATACGCTAGCGTCATCCGGCATTGATAAACGCGCAGTATATCCGCGCCAAGGGTTACAACCTGTTCAAGACAGGTGAGAGCTTCGTCATATTGCTTGAGTTTCGTATAACACAGTCCCAGATAATAAGCTATTTCATTTTTTTCATCAAAATTAAATTCTGATTTATCCAGCGATAAAAATTCTTTCAGGGCTTTATCCCAGTTTTTTTTCCTGTAGAGATTTACGCCTTCCTGAATTTTGCTGTTTAAGGGCGCGGCGTCTCCTTTCGATTCTTCGCCGGGTTCCTCTTTATTTTTATTTTCTTCAATGCCGCTTTGCTGCACTGCTCTCCTCCCATTGCCGAAGCGCGCCGGTTAAATGGAAATTTCTAACTGGCTGTCACCGGCTGAGACACTATAATACTGAACGCAGCATTGCCTTTCAGCACTTCAGCCCAATCTGAGCCTTCCTCCGGAATATTCTCAACCTTGCCTGATTTGGAGAAACAGTACATGCCGCCGTCCGGGGAAACGTATGTAACTATACGATCATTATAATACCTCATTGAAGGAAAAGAAGAAACAAGAGAGGAAAATTTTTTATCAATATTTGGAAAATTGACATTTACAAACGCGCCGGCCTTCCAATATCCCTTAATCGACGTCAGATTTTCCATAATGTATGAGATAACATTATCCCACTGCCAGGGAAGATTATTATCAACCAATGACAAAGCTACGGACGGAATTCCGAAAAAACTGCCTTGCCGGGCCGCGGCCGCAGTTCCCGAATAAATAACGTCAGTACCCAGATTCGCTCCCGCGTTGATCCCTGATAAAATTAAATCCGGAGCTTTTTTCATATCAAAAGAGCTGTTTATCAGATTTGTAATAACGATTTCCGGAATCCCTCCCATAAGAGCTGTTATAACACAATCCGCCGGAGTTCCCGAGCAGCTCCATGTATCGTCATCAATCTGAGAGAATTTTAAAGGGCCGTTTAAAAATTCGATAGAATGTGAACATCCTGAACGGTTGCTGTCGGGAGCGACAACAAAGACTTTATGTCCCGCGGAACGCAGCGCTTTTGAAAGATTATTTATACCAGCGGAAGTAATGCCGTCATCATTTGTAAGCAGAATCCGCACGTTTACGCTCCTTTGCGTTTCGGGCGTGGACTTGTAATTTGTCTGGAACCGGAAATAGAGCGGTCTCTGTTCGCTTTTTGCGGCCCCTGTACTTTTGGTTTTGAAACCGTTTTATCGGGAATTACCTTTGTTCTGGCCGCAAGTTTTAATTCGTGAATTACAGGGCGGAAACCGAATATACGCTCATACTCTTCCATGCGTTTTTTATATTCTTCCGCGAGCTCGCGGCGGATTATTGTATATGTGCAGCCGCCGAACCCAAGACCTGTCATACGTGAACCGGCATTCCCTTCGATTTCCTGCGCGCGTTTTACAAGCCAGTCTACTTCCGGGCAGCTTACCTCGTAAAGATCGCGTAAACTGTCATGAGAATGATTGATAATTTTCGCGAGGGACGCAAGATCGTTGCGTTCCAGCGCGTCTTTCGCGTCGCTTATCCTTCGTATTTCTTCTACAATGTGCATGCTCCGCCGCCGTATCTGCTCGGGAAAATCGCCCAAAACTTCCAAAAGATCGGATGAGGCAAAGTCTTTAAAGCTTGCGCCTGTGCGTTTTTGCGAAAGCAGCTCAAGTCCTTTTGTAATTTCCGCGCGGCGCCCTTCAAGCTCATTCTCTGTGCCAATTCTTGGGACGCGGGAATCCACAAGAAGGAATTTAAAACGGGAAAACGGCGACTTTACCAGCCTTATTTCACCGTCAGTTGTATCTACAATTATAAATTGATCTTTGCGCGCCACAAAACAAATAAGATAATCCGCGATTGGAGGAGCATTGCCGAACAGTTTCATATGCGCTTCCTGCAATTTATTAGCAAAGGTTAAATCATTAATCTGTATGCGGAAAAGGCTCCTGAGCGCTGTCGCGGCGGCTATTTCAATCGCTAATGACGAAGCAAGCCCTATATGCTGAGGAATATCGCCGCAGAATGAAAAATTCAATCCTTTCATGGTATGAAGAAGTTCACTAAACAGATAAATAGCGGGTTTTATATAATTAGCCCACCTGTCTTCGCGTTTATACTTTAAATTGATAAGCGTGCTTCTTTTGCGTTCGTTCAAATCGGCGGCGTAAAAACGGAAAGAATTGTCCTTTCTTAAGCTAACCGCTACATTTATATATCGATCTATAGCCGCGGAAAGAAAAAAGCCGGCTTTAGGTCTATTCTGAGCGTTTACAGTCTGGACATTTTCGGCTGAAGCCTCCTGAGTGTCGTCTGTACGGGGGCTTGGCGCAAGTTCGCCTAAAAAGTGAATTCTGCCGGGCGCTTCGGCAATAGCGAGAGGATTAGACCGATCTCCTTCCAGCTCATATTCTTTCCGGTGAACCTGACCGATATCCAGCATTATCTCCCTCTCTTTATTTTTAATGAATTGTATTAAAATTAAAATATTATTTCAATGGTTTTTTTTATGAAAATATGTCGCCAATTAATTATATTGGAGATATTTTAAATTGATAATATGGAAAAAAATTCGCAGCGCTTACCGTGAGATGAAACAGGAATTCTGCGGCAGCGCTGAATGGGATAGCCCGTTCTTCAAATACCCAATTAAATCAATTTAAAACCGTGCGTTAACGCACGAAAAAATCGTGAGTTTACACGGATATGAAAATCACAGTCTTGCATTAAAATAATTACTATATGAAAAAAGTTTATCACTTTTTATAAACCAACCTATTATTTTTTGTCGCTTTTTATCTGCCGTTGGCGGATTTAAAAAATGTCCGTAAAGGACTACTATAAAGGAGTACGGTATGAAAAAAATATCGTTATTTATGGTTTTTGCCATTATCGCTGTCTCTCTGTTCGCGCAAACTGATGGAAAAACAGCGGGACAATCTATGTCGGAAGATTTTCAGGCATTGCAGACCGCGAACAATCTTGCGGCATACGGATACGCCGCAAGATCAGCGTCAGCGCTTATCTGCGCGGCGGAGATTCTTTCAAGCGTCCACACGCAGCCGCTTAATGTTACAGCGCAAGTTGAAGGAACACAGGTAGGTACAACAAACATTGATACGCCGGATTTTACTCCCGCCAATCTGCTTGCCGACGCCAGAAGGTTCGCCGGAAATGACAGAACCATGACTACCTGGGCGACTGAAGTTGAAAGAGCCCTTTCCTCAAGCACAAGAGGCGCTGCAGGCGGGCCGCAGTTTGCGAGAAATACCCTTAACGGCGGTCAGTCATTAACTTATAACATTACTTTCAGAGGAATGGAATTTGCGCAAGTATTTGTAAGCGGCAACGGATCAAGCGATCTTGATTTATACGTTTACGACAGCAACGGAAGATTAGTCGCAAGCGATGATGATTGGACAGATCAATGTTACGTCTGTTTTTTTCCGCTGACCAGAGGCACATATTCCGTAAAAATAGTTAACTACGGAAACAGAGCCAACCGCTTCGAGCTATACACTGACTAGTGTCTTTATAGGAGATGTCTGAGAAGAATAAAAAACCACAGAGGACTGCCATCCTTTGAATAGCTTAGAGAAACACAGCGTTTATTTTAAAATACTGACTATCTCTGTGTACTCTGCGGTTATATTTTTATTTATCAGACATCTTCTAATTTTTTACAAACAAAACAACAATGGGTAAAACCATGAAAAAAATACAGATAACATTTTTGATTTCATTCGCATTACTGCTTTTCATTTCCGTGAATGACATTTTCGCATCCGCAATCAGGGAAGAATATTACCCTGTTCAGAATAATGAAGAGTCTGCTAAAAGAAATGAGGAAGCGGAAACACTTTATAATCTCGGCCTTGAGTACCTTAACAGCCAGCAATACGATCTTGCGATCGAGAACTTTACCCAATCAATTGAGTTAAATCCTGATTACGCGGATGCTTTTAATAACCGCGGGTTGGCGTATAGACGGAAAAATGAATATGAATCAGCTATAGAAGATTATACACAGGCAATCAATTTAAACACAACTAATGAAAATTACTATTCCAACAGAGGCCTTGCTTACTACAACTCAAATAAATATGATTCAGCGATTGAAGATTTTACTCAGGCAATCAGCTTAAATCCGAATAACGTCAATTTCTATTACGATCGCGGTCAATCTTATAGATTAACACTTGAATATAATTTGGCTATAGAAGATTACACCCAGGCAATCAGATTAAATCCGAACAATGTTAATTACTATTCCAACAGAGGCCTTTCATATTTTAATTTAAACAAATATGATCTTGCGATTAAGGATTATACCCGGGCGATTGAATTAAATTCGAATAGTGCTAGCTTTTATTACAACCGAGGTCAGTCTTTTAGGCTGACAGGCGAATATGGTTCAGCAATCGAAGACTATACTCAGGCAATAAGAATTAATCCGAACAACGTTAATTACTATTCCAACAGAGGCCTTTCATATTTTAACTTAAACAAATATGGTCTTGCGATTGAGGATTATACCCGGGCGATTGAATTAAATTCGAATAATGCTAGCTTCTATTACTATCGCGGTCAGTCTTTTAGGCTGACAGGCGAATATGGTTCAGCAATCGAAGACTATACTCAGGCAATAAGAATTAATCCAAATAACGTTAATTACTATTCCAACAGAGGCCTTTCATATTTTAATTTAAACAAATATGATCTTGCGATTGAGGATTATACCCGGGCAATAAATTTTAACCAAAACAATGATTTTTACTATTACAACCGCGGTCAGTCTTATAGGCTGACAGGCGAATATGATTCAGCCATCGATGACTATACTCAGGCAATCAGATTAAATCCAGATGACGCAGATTATTATTACAACAGAGGTCTTTCATATTTTAATTTAAACAAATATGGTCTTGCGATTGAGGATTATACTAAAGCAATTCAATTAGATCTAAACAATGCAAATTACTATTATAATAGAGGTTGTGCATATATATTGGTGGATGAATACGATTCAGCCATTGAAGATTTTACCAATGCAATAAAATTATTTCCGGATATAGCGGATATCTATTACATCCGCGCTGAAATCTATCAACACATAAATCAATATGATTTGGCTATTGAAGATTTTTCAAAAGCAATTAATTTAGACCCAAGTAACGCAAATTTCTATGGCCGCAGAGGTCTTGTATATTATAATATGGATAAAGAATATTTGGCTATTGAAGACTATATTAAAGCAATTCAATTGGAACCATATAATGCGGATTATTATTACAATCTTGGATATATATATAGTTATGTAGGCGATTATATAAAAGCAGAACTTTATTATCTGGAATCATTGGCGATTAGAGAATACACCCTTGGCAAAGAACATCCTGATTATGCCATGTCTTTAAACAACCTTGGTAATCTGTATTCAGATATAGGTAATTACGCAAAAGCAGAACTCTATTATTTGGAATCTATGAGAATATATGAGAATGTTTTTGACAAAGAACATCCTGATTATGCTACATCTTTAAACAATCTCGGCTTTTTGTATTCAAATATGGGTAACTACGCAAAAGCAGAATATTATTTGCTGGAATCATTGAAGATTAGAGAATACATTCTTGGTAATGAACATCCTGATTATGCCGCGTCTTTAAATAATCTTGGTATTTTATATAAAGATATGGGTAACTATGCAAAAGCAGAATATTATTTGCTGGAATCATTGAAGATTAAAGAATACACTCTTGGTAATGAACATCCTGATTATGCCGCGTCTTTAAATAATCTTGGTATTTTATATAAAGATATGGGTAACTATGCAAAAGCAGAACTTTATTATTTGGAATCTATGAGAATATATGAGAATGTTTTTGGTAAAGAACATCCTAATTATGCCATGTCTTTAAACAATCTCGGCCTTCTATATAATGATATGGGAGATTATACAAAAGCAGAACTTTATTATTTAGAATCATTGGCTATTAGAGAAAAAGCGCTTGGTAAAGAACATCCTGATTATGCTGCATCTTTAAACAACCTTGGCCTTCTATATCATAATATGGGAGATTACACAAAAGCTGAACTCTATTATTTGGAATCTATGAGAATATATGAGAATGTTTTTGGCAAAGAACATCCTTATTATGCTACATCTTTAAACAATATCGGCTTTTTGTATTCAGATATGGGTAATTACGCAAAAGCAGAACTTTATTATCTGGAATCATTGGCGATTAGAGAATACACCCTTGGTAAAGAACATCCTGATTATGCTGCATCTTTAAACAACCTTGGCGTTTTGAATTATAAATTAAATGATTACGCAAAAGCAGAATTCTATTATTTGGAATCTATGAGAGTATATGAAAACGCTTTTGGTAAAGAAAATATAAGCTTTGCCATGTCTTTAAACAACCTTGGTCTTCTATATAATGATATGGGAGATTATACAAAAGCAGAACTTTATTATTTGGAATCTATGAGAATAAAAGAAAACATTTTTAGTAAAGAACATCCTGATTATGCTATGTCTTTAAACAACCTTGGCAATTTGTATTTAAGTACGAACGATTATGAAAAAGCAGCAGATTGTTATATGAATTCATTGGAAATACGGGGAAATACTCTTGGTATTGAACACTCTGAATATGCTGATTCATTAAACAGTATAGGCGTTTTATTTTTTTATTTAGGAGATTATAACAATGCGGAAGTTTATTATTTGGAATCTATGAGAATATATGGAAATGTTTTTAATAAAGAACATCCAAGATATGCTATATCTTTAAACAACCTTGGTCTTTTATATACTTTTATGGGCGATTATCAAAGAGCAGAAATTTATTACTTGGAATCAATGACAATATATGAAAACGCAGTAGGCAAAGAACACCCTGATTATATATTATCACTTAACAACATATTCAAATTAGACATAACAACAGGAAACTTTGAAAGAGCTGCCGCTTTCAAACAGGAAGAACAAAGCCTGAACATTGGCAACATAAACAGAAATTTCTCTTTCCTTTCAGAGCAGCAGAGAAATCATTACTGGAATATAAATGAATATTATTTTGAACTAACTTATTCACTCTCCTATCACCATCCTGAAACAGAAAGCAGTATCTTAAGCTACGACAACGCATTGTTCACAAAAGGATTGCTGCTTCGCACCACAAACGCGGTTCGGGACGCAATTTACGATTCAGGAGATCTGGCGCTTATTGACC
>Ga0209755_10004983_pt1 | contig 15352 bp, 17 predicted proteins | sample TergutCo191P1_FD_187301 | JGI IMG/M metagenome (GOLD analysis project Ga0209755, IMG submission 187301) | Cornitermes sp. P1 segment gut microbial communities from Petit-Saut dam, French Guiana - Co191P1 (SPAdes) (version 2) | ecosystem: Host-associated > Arthropoda: Insects > Digestive system... | reverse complement strand
GGCAGGCCGCGTTCAGCCCGCAGACCGGTTTCCGGCCCGCGGGGGGAGCCCCGTTTGCGCGGCTCCCGCCTTGTGCCTGCCTGGATATAAGATAAGCATTTTGCGGGCGGATGAAAAGCGGACGGACGGCGGAAACCGGAAAAACCGGACGGGTTTTGGGAATATCCGCAAAAAAACCGAGGGAAATGTGCGTATCCACGCTTGGAAACCGCCTATGGGAGCGACGCGGACGAAGAGCTGCTGTACATAAAGGTATTAAACCCCGAATGCAACTCCACGGGAGAAGGAACGATACCCCGCTGCTTGCGGCTGGGTTCGTTCATTGCTTTTCGCAAGGCGAATGTTATTTAAGGATAAGCGCTAAGTTTTAAGCCCGTTTCGCCGGAAACGTATTTCGTTACGCCTTGCGCTTTTCCTGCCTTTTCAGCAGGTTTTGTGCCATTTCCAGTATGAATTCCTGTGTGTCGGCGGTCAGCTTGCCGAAAACCGCCAGCAGCTCCTTCTCATAAGGGGAGGCAGGGCCGAACATTTCGCCCGTCCCGTTCCGCAGCCACTGTTCGTCAACGGCAAAAGTCGTACATATCAGCTTTATGTTTTTCTCGGTGAGGGCGGCTTTTCCAAGCTCTATCGTGGACATGGTATTTTGCGTAAGGCCGATTCGATAGGCAAAATCCCCCTGCTTTAGACCTAAAGTCTTACGGAGTAGCCGGATTCGATCGAGAGTGTTCATTTAACCTTCCATAAATTAGGGAAAAGACGGCAAAATATCAACCGTTGCTATCAGAATATCAGCGGTATAGAAAAATTACAATCAACAACCCTTGCATAAAGATGGTTCTGGATGTTACGCCTTTCAGCATAAAAAAGGTGAAAATTCGAAAAAACGCTTGACTGTTTTACCTGTTTTTGATAAAATAACATCAATGATGCGTAATATAGAAATGGATACCAGACCAACAAACGAGGCAAAAGTCGTTATGGTCTCTCGGCTGTTGACTCATGATAACCGAGCCCGACTGCTTGAATGGGCATACCTGGCTTGTGCAGCAGAAAACTCCATACGTAAGTTATGTCATTCTGAATCGGCAACGAACAGCATTTTACCCGGCAAACGCAGGGGCATTCCTGCAAATGCTATTTTGCGAGATTGATGCACCTTATTTTTAGGGAAGAAAACAAGGAGGGTTATGTGAAAACCGCAAGCAAATTTTTCGGTATCATCGCCTTTGCCGCGATAATCGGGTTTTTGTCGGCAGGGTGCGCCTCGCAACCGGCGGAAAGCCCCGGCGGAATGACGCTGGATCAGGCCATTGCTGAAGCCGCCGTCCGCATCGACGAACGGATCGAGGCGGGATCAAAAATCGCCCTGCTCAACTTCAGCTCCCCTTCGGATCGGTTTTCCCTGTACGTGCTGGACGAACTGTCTGCGAACCTGCTGGACAGCAGAAAACTTACCGTTGTTGACAGAAGGGAAGTGGACCTTATCCGCGGCGAATTTGACTTCCAATTTTCCGGCGAGGTGAGCGACGACTCGATACAGCGGGCCGGGCAAATCCTTGGGGCCCAGTCAATCGTATCCGGATCTTTGACCGAAATCGGCGGCGAATACCGGATTGCGATCCGGGTGCTGAACGTACAGACCGCCGCTATCGAGGTGCATTTTAGGTCTGACATCGCCAACGACAGGCGCGTTCAGGCCCTGCTTGAAGAGGGCAGAGCGACCGCGGCAGGGGGTGTCCCACACCGGTTGATCACGGCGCAGACACCGCAGACTCCAGTGACGCAAGCCCCAGCAACACAGGCTCCGGCAGACCAGATGACGGTTCCCCAGCCCGCTCCATCTCCCGCCGCTCTGTCTGCGCCTCCCCCACCGCCTCCCCCACCGCCGCCGAGGCTGGAAAACGGCAGGCGCACCTTCCATCCGAGACCGCAGGCGTATCAAGGTGCTCGTGCTGTTAACGCTTTTGTGTACTACATCGTGGTAAGAAATGAATATATGACTATTCAGATCAGGTCTTCGCCGACGCATGGCGGATATGGCACTCGCGTAAGTGGATTCCGCAATTGGCAGCAAGTCACACTGCTAGATTTAGATCGCCCTAATAGATCATTAGTTCCTGTGCAAGGTGGTGGTAATTGGGGTTCATGGCTAACATTCAGAAACGCAGACACCACGCGCTTCAGGCTGAGTTGTACTGCTAACACGCCGCGAATTGTTTTTGATGAAATAAGGCTTGGGGCTCCGGATTAATCGTATATCCAGAAATTGTCGGCGGACATTAAACGCAAAGGAGTTTGTCATGGATTTTGACGATTGGCTTAAAGCAGGCAACGGTGCGCAAAGAGGCGAATCTTTGGAAGACGCCATCGGAAGAACCGTAGAAAAGATGTACGATGATGCATCAACATCATGCCCCAGTTGTGGAACGGCGAATGTCAATGGCACCTTCAACGCAGCAATCAATGGCCGCTTGTGGCATTGCAACCGTTGTGGGCATAGCTGGCGATGATTCGGCGTTTGTCAACGATTGAATGCCTGTTTCAAGAACCATGGCCGACGGGCTTAACTTCGTATGGACAACTAGGCAAGTATAGCGAGGCTATCGCGGATTTCGAGATGGCACTTAAACTGGATCCTGGAAATACCAACTACATCGAGAACATTGCTAAGACAAAGCGCGCACGCGGTTGGTAATTACAGATTTTGGAAAGGACATCCCCCAATTGGGATGGCGATTGTTGTTGATATGTAACTGCCGTGAGCAGTTGAACACAAAAAGTCGTTCACGCATGATGAATGACATAGAAGGAGTTTTATAATGAATGCAGAGGAATATTGCAAGCGCGGTGATAAGTGCTACAAAGAAGGGGATTTTAACGGAGCAATTGCAAGCTTCACTGAGGCGATCCGGCTCGAACCAGACGAAGACGCCTTTTATTCTAAGCGCAGTAAAGCTTATCTATATTAAAGGGGATATCGCCCTGGCCATCTCGGATCTGGAGACGGCTGTGAAAATTGACCCCCAGGAAGAAATGTATCGTGAATTTCTTGAGGCTATAAAGTATGACCCCAATGCTGTTCAGGCTTCCATGTATTTTTCGCGCGGCGCGGAGTATTTAAAAGCGGGAGATTGGGATCAAGTAATTGCAGATACCTCTAAGGTGATCCAGCTCAATCCAAATGATAGTTCAACTTTAGCTTTATCCTATGGTATCCTAGGTTCAGCGTATATTGAAAAGCAGGAATTCGAACATGCCATCGCAGATTTGGAGATGGCTGTAAAACTTTCGCCCGATAATGCCGAACTTAGGGAGAAGCTTAATAAGGCTATAGCTTTTGTAAACAAAGGCCGCTCAGGCATTGGCAGCCTCTTGGATCCAAGCCCCATCCCAAGAGTAGAATTAAAGAAACGTCTCATGGTTATCAGAACCTTCGTTTTGGTCGGTATGGTCATAGGTATTATCAGAAGTCATATAAACGGGGTGGCGACGGAACACGTGATAAACAATGGGCTATTCTTTGCGATTATCGCCTTTATATATAGCGTCGGCATTGTTCCATGGCTGACCATTGTCAAGAGGGATTTTGGGAAAATTCCAGATGATTTCAGTGAAGTCTTCGAAAAGACAGGTATCACCGAGATCATGAAGGGGCTCTTCTTTGCCGTTATTCTTACAGTGCTTTGGAGACCTTTGAAACTGCTGTTTCTCCTTCTTTATATCAGCCCCTTTATTGGCATTTTCCAACTTATGAAGCTTCTGATAGAAAGCAGGCGGAAATGAGGACTTTCGCATTCGCTGGTGCTAAGCACTTTATAATCACGTTATGCTATAATGGCGTATGCAAAAGGTCATATAAGGGGGTTACTATGAACGCACAAGAGCATCTAGAACGCGGTGTTGACTGTTTCAACAACGATGATATCGACCAGGCTATTGCCGAATTTACCGAGGCATTCCGTATCGATCCAAGCCTGGCGGCGGCAAAAGGCCATTTGCACACGGCGTATTACAACCGTGGGGTCATGAATTTTCAAAATGGCAATAACGATCTAGCCATTGCGGATCTCAGCAAAGCTATCAAGTTCAGCCCTTCAGATGATGCTACAGTCTATAATGCGCGCGGCATGTTGTACAACGAAATGGAGAACAACGATGGGGTAATCCAGGATTTTACCGAGGTCATTCGAATCGCCCCGACCGATGCCGCCTATTTCTTCCGCAGCACCGGGTATCGCGGTAAATACAAGGCATATGGTGCCGCCGGCGACGAGGACAATTTCTTTAAATATATCGACCTGGCAATCGACGACCTTAAAACCGCCTCGCAAATCGCTCCCGATGCAAACCATCAAAAGGGGGTGGATCTCTTAATCAGCGAGCGGGAACTTAGGGAAAAGGCCAACGATTCCCAAAAGGCGCAAATGAGCCAATTCGAAAAAACGATTGTGGATACCACCAAGGTAATTCAGATCAACCCAAAAGACGCGAAGGCATATTACGACCGCGCATCCGCATATGGGGTTCTTGGCAATTCCAAACAATCCATAGAGGACTTTACCATGGCAATCAACCTTTGCCCGACTTGCGGCGGCTATATTGGTCGCGGCTACGAATATGGCAAGTCAGGAGATTCCCAAAAGGCCATCTACGATTTTAAAATGGCCGTGCAACTAGGCCCTGGCAACGATGCTGCCCGCAATTTCCTTGATGAGGCACTTGCCGGTACGATCAGGTATTAGTCCCATGAATACACAAGAATATCTTAAGCGCGGTGAAGACTATTTGGACAAGGGTGACTTTGATCGGGCTATTGCGGAATTTAGCGAGGCTATAAGGCTTAATCCGACTGCAGTTGCCTATGACAAACGTGAAGAAGCCTACAAGAAAAAAGGTCGCCATGATCTGGCGGCCAAGGACGCTGCCAAAGCTGTCACGTTAAGCATAGAAGCACTGTCCGAAGACGAAATCAAAATGTTGATGACTGCGATAAATGCCGACGATAAGAATCAGTGCTCTACCGAAACTGCCGAGGCCCATCCGGCAGCGCTTACCCAAGCTGAAAAGAATGCGCTGTTATCTGGAGGCACGGGCGGTGATTATGAACAGCGGGGAGCGATAGAAGTATTGTCCAAGCATGAGGTTGAGCAGCTATCGGCTATGTTAAGAGACAGTATGGAGGATATATGATCAATGATTTTCTGCTTTTGTATTAAAAGTTATAAGCCAAGCCCAAGAGCCCTCTGGTGGTTTATATTGGGATCCCGTGATCAAGTCGCAGGATTACGGATGATAAAAACGTTATCCTTCATAGAGTGGCTGCTTCTGCCCCGGTAGCCCCCGCGCCAAGGATGGGCTACAATGTGGCCCATCGGGAATATGACTACCAGACTGGAAGCCGGCGAGGACGATGCCGGGCGCAGGCTCGACCGGATACTGCGAAAGGCTCTGCCGGATTATCCGCTGTCGCTTATACACCGCCTGTTGTGGCTTTGGCGGCGACCAGAGCCGAGCGCGGGTTTCGCTCCAACGACGTGAGCTTTTCAAGCCATGCTCCCGCCGTTATGTCCTCCGTGGGGATGCGCCTGGTTGCGCCTGCGGCAAGCTCCTCTTTCAGGTGCTGGATAAGCGCGTATATCCCGGCTTCCGCCTCCGCCTTGCTTTTGGGGAGGCGGTGCATCGCCAGTGAAGCGGGGAATTTCTGGAAGCTCGCCCTCTGCCAGTCGCGGCAGACCTTGTCCGGCAAGCCGCTGGCTGGGTTAAGCGTGAACTGAAACGTTTTTGAGTCCGCCCTTCTTGTGACGGTAAAAAGTCTTTGCGGCCTGGGCATACCTTTTCCTCCTGAAAACAGGAAAAAATACATGCACGATGCCGCAAATCCTTTGGAAAACGCGATTTTCACGTTTGGCTAATTCCTTACAGCATAAGGAATTACGTTATGGGCCTTCCTGGACTTGAACCAGGGACCTACGGATTATGAGTCCGCAGCTCTAACCAACTGAGCTAAAGGCCCTACGCCCAGAGTATCGCATTTTCCGGCAAATTGTTCAAGCCCCTTTTTTCGCGCGGAACGAAACCCGGGGCGACGGTTTTTTGGAATATAATTGGCAAGGTTGCCGTTTCCGTGCTAAACTGTGTCCGGGGGCACGGAACATGGGCGTACTTGTCATAAGCTTCGACTCGGTCGGCGACAAAGCTTTCGAAGCTATGGCCGACGACGGCGAAAACTACCCCAACGTCGCAAGGTTCAGGCGCGAGGCGTACTGGCGGGGCGGCCTCAAAACCGTCTTCGTGTCCAACACCTACCCCGTCCACGCCACCGTCTCCACGGGCAGGCTTCCAAGGGACCACGGCATTACGTCAAACCTTCTGCCCCCAAAGGAAAACGGCGAGCGTCCCTGGGCACAGATGGCAAGGCTCATAAAGGCCAAAACGGTTTGGGACGCGGCAAGGGAGAAAAAGCTCTCGACGGCGGCGATGCTCTGGCCCGTAACCTGCGGCGCGAAAATCGACTACCACATGCCGGAGGTCCATTTGGAAAAAGGCCAAAACATGCTGTTTCGCAGCCTGCTTTACGGAAGCGCGTTTTTCCAGATGAGGGCCATTTTGCGGCACGGCGGCAAGCTTGCCAAGGCCATCAGGGGCCGGCTTCGGGGCATAGGCATAGGGCAGCCCGAGCTGGACGACTTTACCACGTCCGTAACCTGCGACATGCTTGGCCGCGTAAAGCCGGACCTTACCCTTGTCCACCTGATTGCCTACGACCTTCTGTTCCATTTTGCGGGATCGGGCGGAAGGGAAATCGAAACCGCGAAGAAAGCCATGGACACAAACCTTGGCAGGCTGCTTGACGCCTGGGGCGACGACACCGCGGTAGTGTTCTCGGACCACTCCCAGCTTGACGTCCACGAAAACATAGACCTTAACGCCCTGTACGAAAACGCCGGTTTCGATCAGGCCGGCGGAAGCGCCTTTGCGGACAGGTCGGCAATGGCCCTGGCCCGCGGCATTGAGCTGCAGCCCTGGTTTGGTCGCTATCTGACGGACGGCGAGCTTGAGGAAAGCGGACATTCGGCGGCCTCCGTTTTCGGCATAGCGGCGAAAGCCGGCTGCTCCTTTTCGGAGGGCGGCGGATACAGGGGAAACCACGGCTACCCGACCGACTACGAAAACTACGGCGTGTTTTACGGGGTCAGGGGCAAAAACTTTTTGCCGGGCGGCGAACAGGGCTGGCTGAAAAACCGCATAACGGACGTGACGGCCATCATCGCAAGGGAACTCGACCTTGACATGGATATTCTTGGGGAATACGGTGTCGGGCGAAAATAAAACGCACAAACGGAAAAGGAGGCTGTGATGAAGAAGTTCTCAAGGGAAGAACGCAGCTGGATTATGTACGACTGGGCAAACTCGGCTTTTGCCACGATTATGCTGGCGGCGGTTTTCCCGGTGTTCTTTGTGGGCATAGCCGGGGGGGAGGGGACCCCCGGCAGCATGTGGTGGGCGCGGGGCCTTGCCACGGCCAGGCTCATACTCGGCGTGGCGGCCCCGGTGATAGGCGCGATAATCGCCTACAAGGGCTACAAGATGCGGCTGTTCGTCACGTTCATATCCCTCGGCATTTTGGCGCACCTGTTTCTTTCCTTCCAGGCGAGCTGGCAGCTTCTGCTTGTCGGCTATATTCTCGCCAGCATATTCTGGTCGGCCTCCAACATCATTTACGACAGCTACCTTCCCGACGTGACCACCAAGGATCGCATGGACAGGGTAAGCGCCTGGGGTTTCGCCATGGGGTACATCGGCGGAAGCACAATCCCGTTTTTGATCAGCATCATCCTAATCATGTTCGGCGGGCGGTTTCCGGTTCCCATCGACAACACGATGGCGGTGCGCATTTCCATTGTGATGACCGCCGTGTGGTGGGGCGTTTTCTCCATACCGATGATTCGGGACGTGCGCCACAAATACGGGGTGGAAGTGCCGCCAAAGGGCATGATAACCGACGCGCTTAAAAACACGCTGGCCACCGCCAAAAAAATCGTCCGAAACAAAGGCATATTTTTGTTCATCCTCGCCTACTTCTTTTACATCGACGGCGTGGGCACGGTTATAGGCATAGCCACGGCCTACGGAACGGAGCTTGGCCTTGGGGCCGTGGGCATGATTGGAGCGCTGTTCGTGATGCAGCTTGTTGCGATGCCGTTTTCAATCCTTTTCGGCAGGCTCGCCGACAGGTTTAATTCCATCAACATAATCATTGCCGCGATATTCGTCTATCTGGTTATCTGCATGATGGGGTTTGTGATGGGATTTGGCCTGGAGGGGGAACGCTGGTTCGGCGCGGACGTCGCCATCGTCATATTCTGGGCCCTGGCCTTTACGGTGGGCACCGTCCAGGGCGGCATACAGGCCACCTCCCGCGCCGTTTACGCCAGGCTTATTCCCCCGGAGAACTCCGGCGAGTACTTTGGGTTCTTTGAAATCTTCGGACGCTTCGCCGCCATTCTGGGGCCGTTCCTTTACGCCACGATTCTCGGCGCGACGGGAAGGCCCTACTTTGCGATACTCTCGATTGCGTTCGTCTTTATCGTCGGGCTGACGATACTGATTTGCGGCAAAAAGCACCTGCGGCTTAGGCCCGCAAGGGAAGCGGCGGCCGCGGAATGACGTTGGGGTCTCGGCTAATCGCAAAAAACGTTTGCGATTAGCCGGGACGCTTTTCGAAAAGCCTGTCCATCCTTGCCGTCAGACCGGCAAGCCTCCGTTTGGCAAGCTCTTCGTCGCGGACGTACCCGTCGGCGCTTTTTGTCAGCACGTCGCCCTCTTTTGTCTTTTGCGGAAGCTCGTCTGCTTTTATTATGACGTTCTCGCCCGTAGACGCGCAGACGCAGACGGCGACGCCGGCTTCGATTCTGTCCACCACCAAATGCACGGCCGGCCCCCTTTTGGCGTTTAGCGTATCGTCATGGTTCTGCCGTCGGTCGATATCAGTATCGTGCCGTGCAGGTCGGTTCTCAGTATCGTGATTTGGGCGGCCTCAAGCCTTTCCGTCACTTCCCTGTGCGGGTGCCCGAACGGGTTGTCCGCGCCAAGGCTTATTACGGCGACCAGCGGCGAGACGGCGTCCAAAAACGCCTGGGTCGTGCTCGTTCTGCTGCCGTGGTGCCCCACGTGGAGCACGTGCGCGAAAAGGTCGTGGCCCCTTTCCAGCATTTCCGTTTCCGAAACCCTTTCGGCGTCCCCCGTAAACAAAAACCTTGTTTCGCCGTAGGATACCAGCATTGCCACGGAATAGTCGTTCAGGTTTGCGTAGCCGGAGGAATTCGGGGCCACTATCGTAAACGCCGCGCCGCCAAGGTTAATCACGTCGCCGACCACGGGCTCGCGCACGGGTATGCCGTTTTCCTCGATTGCCGCGATGAATCTTTCAAAGGTGAGGGTGTTGTGCGCCACCCTTGGCATTATTATGGTTCCTATTTCAAACTCGCCAAGAACGTCTATAAGGCCGCCGATGTGGTCGGCGTGGGGGTGCGTCGCCACGACGTAGGCGACGGCGCGGACGCCTGACTCCCTAAGGTGGCGCACGACGGTAAGGCCCGCGTGCCTGTCCCCCCCGTCGATCAGGACGTTGCCTTCCCTTGTCCGTATCAGCGTGGAGTCGCCCTGTCCCACGTCTATGAAATGCACGACAAGGCCGTTGTCCGCGTGCGGCTGTGCGTGAAACGTGATGTAGTACCACGTCGCCGCCAGCGCAAGGACGACCGCGACGACGTAAAACAGGTTTCCGCCCCTGCGCCTTGCGCCTCTGCCTCTTCTTCTCATGTTGGCTCCAAGCTGAATATCGACAAACGGCCCGAAAAGCTATATACCCAAAGGTGGCCCACGGAAGCGGGCCGGCGGTATGCCCTACTCAAAAGTGGCGGGCAGAGCCCGTAGGGGTTGCCCGCGATGGCTCGCTTTGTGTATAATGGCATTCCATGTACGGTAACGATGTTTGCGGGACGTGGGCTGCGGAGGCAAAATCGGATGCATGAACGGCTGCTGGACAAAAACACGGTGCCCGACGAAGCCGCGATTCAAAAACACCTGGGGCGGCAAAGCGGCAAACGCCTTGCGGAGTTTGAAAAGCTGCTGGAGTCGGGCTACGAAATCGCTAGGGAGCTGAAATTTCCTTTCGGCAACAGCTATGGCTGGGGCTACAAATACAGCCACAGGTCAAGCCATTTGTGCTACGTCTTTTTTGAAAAAAACGCTTTCACGATCATGCTCCAAATCGGGGATAGGCAGGTTCCGCTTTTGGAAAACCGTTTGCCGTCGATGCTGCAAAAGACGCGGGATTTGTGGGCGGAGCGTGGCCCCTGCGGCAAGCTCGGCGGCTGGGTGCACTACAGGGTTCTGACCGACGACGAGCTGGCCGAAGCCATAAAGCTGCTTGCAATCCGGAAGAAGCCGCCAGGGAAATAGCTCCGGCGCAAGTTCGAAGCCGCCGACCATGCAAAGCTTTACTTTGTGTTGACGATGTTCACGCCTATATCGACAGGCTTCGCGGTGTAAAGGCTTGTCGTCACAATGCCGTCGATGCCCGTTTGGGCGTATTCGGCGGCGTTGTTTTCGTTTACGCCTCCTGCCGCAAGATAAACGACCCCGGGAAATTCCTCCCGCAGTTTTGCCACGATTTCCTTTAGGCTGCCTGCCGGTATTTTGTCGAACTGGATGCCGTCGGCGCCGGCTTCGCAAAGCCGTCTTGCTTCGTCATAGTCGCACGTTTCGACCAGGATTTTTTTCTCGCAGCATTCGGCTTTCAGCCCGGGCATCTTGGCAAGCAGGGCCTTGAAACCGCCGATGTAGTCAACGTGCTGCTTGAAAATCAAAACCGTTTCCGAAAGGCCAAGCCTGTGCGGTACTGCGCCGCCTGCCATTACGGCTTTTATCACCAAAGGCTTTGTTCCCGGAAAACCTTTTCTCGTGGTCAAGATGGCAACATGCGGGCCGTGTTCCCTGACCGTCCGCACCATGCCGCGGGTTTTCGTGGCTATGCCGGAGCAGTGCTCCAGTATGTTTTGCCCCACCTTCCACGCCATGTTGATGTCGCAGCCCCTTCCGGCGCCGGAAATCAGCTCGTCGCCGGGCTTGGCGGCTTCGCCGGAAGGAATGAACCTCTCGGTTTTTATGTTCAGGCGGTCGAATATCATTTTGACTTCCTCGGTGCCGCAAACGACGGAATCCTCCCGCGTGTAGTACGCGATTCTTCCCGGCTGTTCGCGGATGCCCAGGCTCCAGCTTGTCAGGTCGATGTACGGCACGTCCTCTTTTATGAGCCTGTCGATTTCTTCCTGCGGTATAAACATGTCAACCCTCCAAACATATTATTTTGTCCGGAGGAACGGCAACAAGGCGCTCCCCCGAATAATCTTTTCCGGCGTTTTCGCCCTGAAGCGCAAAAAGAAGCTTCCCGCCGTCGCCGCCGTTTTCCGAATCCGCGCCGAAGGAAAACTCGACGGTTTTTTCAAACGGCTCTTCGATGACCCGGCGTATGCGGCACGGAAACGTGTTGCCCCCGGGCGAAGCGGAGTCGGCCCATTGAAGATGGTGCGCCCTTACGGAAACGTATTTTGTTTTTTCTGGAACGGGGTTTTTTGTTTCCAGGGTAATTCCCCAGTCCAAGGCCCTGACGCTGAAGTCCCCGAGCTTTTCGGCCTTGGAAACGTTTTTGCATCCGGTTATCAGCGCCGCCGCCAAGGTCTTTGGGGAACCGAAAACGTCCTCTTTGGTTCTCGTCGATTCTATCCGCCCTTTTCCCATGACGGCGATTTTGTCGCTGATTCTGTAGGCCTCGCCGCGGTCGTGCGAAACCAGTATGGTCGTTCCACGGAAGCCTGCCAGCACCGACGTGATTTCCTGCTCCACCTTCCATCTGAGGTGGGTATCCAGGGCGGAAAACGGCTCGTCCAGCAGCAGGATTCCGGGCTCCGATACCAGTATTCTGGCCAGCGCGACCCTTTGCTGCTGCCCGCCGGAAATCTCCCTTGGGTAAAGGTTTTTTACGTCCTCCAGATGGAACATGCCGATCATGTTGTCGACAATGCCCGCTTTTTCCCTTCCCGGTTTTTTTATGACGCTCGATATGTTGCGCCGGACCGTCATGGTGGGAAAAAGCGCGTAATTCTGAAACAGGTACCCGACGTTTCTTTTCTGCGGCGGAACGTTTATGCGTTTTTCGCTGTCGAAAACGGTTTCGCCGTTTATGACGACGCGGCCTTTGTCCGGCTTCTCAACCCCGGCTATGCATTTCAGCGTAAGGCTTTTGCCGCAGCCGGAGCCGCCCAGCAGCGCGACGACCTCGTCCCCGCATTGCAGCCGCGCCGAAAGCCTGAAGTCCGGAAACGTTTTTTCAATGTCGACGTACAGCGACACCGGCCTTTCCCCTTATCTTGTTTTGCTTCGTTTTTCGTTTGCGCCGAAGCGGTTCATGAGCATGATCATCGCAAACGACATCGTGGAAAGTATCGCTACCCATATATAGGCGACCTCCCTGTGTCCCGCAGATACGGCGGAAAAAACCGCTATCGCCATTGTCTGGGTTCTGCCTGGAATGTTTCCGGCAAGCATCATCGTTGCGCCAAATTCGCCCAGCGCCCTGGCAAAGGAAAGTATGGTTCCCGCCAATATCCCGGCTTTGGCCATGGGCACTTTCAGCGTCCAGAATATTTTGAGCCGGGAGAACCCCAGGGTTTCCGCCGCGTATATCACGTTCCGATCGATTTGCTCAAACGCGCCCCTCGCCGTGCGGTACATCAGGGGAAACGCCACGAACACCGCCGCGATTGTCGCGCCTATCCACGTAAAAACGACCGAGATGCCGATTGAGTGCATGAAGCCGCCAATCAGGCTGTTTCTTCCAAAGACAAGCAACAAGAAAAATCCGGCTACGGTCGGGGGCAGGATCATGGGCAGCGTGAACAGCGCGTCTATGATCCCTTTGCCCCTTTTCATTTTGTAGACGACGCCGGCGGCCAGAAGGCCCAAAAAAAACGTAACGACGGTTGCAAGAAGCGCGACCCGCAACGTTATGAGAAACGGCCTGAAGTCCATGCGGCCGCTTTACCGGTACATCGAAAAACCGTGCCGCTCAAAAATCGCCCTTGCCTCGTCGGAAAAAAGAAAATCGACAAAACGCTGCGCCTCCGCCGTGTGGGGACTTGTTGCGATTATTCCGACAGGATTCACCGACGGGGTGTGGAGCGCAGCGTCCGCGACCTCCACTACCCTGACCCGGTCGGTAGTAATCGCGTCGGTCATGAACACCACGCCGGCGTCCACTTCGCCCAGCTCGACCCAGGTCAGAAGCTGGCGCACCTCGCTTGCCAAAACGGCCCTCCCGTAAACCTCGTCGGCGATTCCCAGCGCCACGAATATATCCCGTGCGAACGTCCCGATTGGCATGGCGTACGGATCGCCCAGGCCGATCAGCCGAATAGAGTCGTCCGTCGCGTCCGCGAAGCCCCTTATCCCGGTTTGGCTCTCGGCGGGAACTATAAGCGCCACCCTGTTTGTTACCAGGTTTCGGCCCTGGCCGTGGATGAGCCCCCGTTCTTCCAGGTTGCGCATCTGCAGCGCGGCGGCCGACATGAACACGTCTATCGGCGCGCCTTCAATAATCTGGTTTTGCAGAGCGCCGGAGGAGGCGTATGTGAACGTGATTGTCACGTTTGGGTTTGCCGCCCGGTGCGCCGCCGCCAGGTCTTCCGTAACGTCCCTAAGGGACATGGCGGCGCCCACAAGCAGCTCTACCGCATAGGGGTCGCGGGCCCCTCTGGCAAAAACGAAAGAGACCTGCACCGTAAAGAGCAGAAACACCGACAGGCCGACACTGAAAATTCGGGACTTGCGCATATTTTTTCTCCTTTACGCAATGGTAGGCGCGGACGTTTCCGCCGGCGCCCCGTTCCACCCGGCATAGCGCAAACCGCGACGGCGGTTCCGCGCCTTAGCCCAAGGGAATCGGAGTTTCGGTAATTGTACCACGTTTTGCCGGCGTGTCAATAGGCCGCCGAAAAACGTCTTTTGACAAACCCGCAAAAACGGGGTAGAGTGGAAAAAGGAGTAACACTATGCAGACAAAATATTTGGTTCCGGACGCCTACATGGCGGATCCTTCCGTTCACGTTTTTGACGGCAGGCTTTACATTTATCCCTCCCACGACTGGGAAAGCGGCGTTCCCGAAAACGACAACGGCGACCACTTCAACATGAAGGATTACCACGTGTTTTCCACGGACGACATCGAAAACGGCGGGCTCACGGATCACGGCGTGGTGCTGGACGTAAAGGACATTCCCTGGGCGGGCCGCCAATTATGGGACTGCGACGTGGCGCACAAAAACGGCAAATACTACATGTACTTTCCGCTCAAGGACAAAAACGACGTTTTCCGCATCGGCGTGGCAATCGCCGACCGCCCCGAGGGGCCCTTTGTCCCGCAGCCGGATCCCATGCGCGGAAGCTACAGCATAGACACCGCCGTATGGGAGGAGAACGGCGAACACTTCCTGTACTTCGGCGGAATCTGGGGCGGGCAGCTTCAGCGCTACCGCGACAACAAGGCCCTTGAAGCCGGCGGCACCTACCCGGCCGACGACGAGCCGGCGATTCCCGCGCGGGTTGTCAAACTGAGCGGCGACATGCTCCAGTTTGCCGAGGATCCGCGCCCGGTGGTTATCCTGGACAAAAACGGCAAGCCGATTACCCAGGGCGACACCGACCGCCGCTTCTTCGAGGCCCCCTGGCTTCACAAACACAACGGCAAATACTATTTCTCGTATTCCACAGGCGACACGCACTTTTTGTGCTACGCCACCGGAGACAGCCCCTACGGGCCGTTTACCTACCAGGGCGTAATCCTCACCCCGGTAGTCGGCTGGACCACCCACCATTCAATCGTGGAGTTCAAGGGCAAGTGGTGGCTCTTTCACCACGACTGCGGCCCCAGCGGCGGCAAAACCTGGCTCAGAAGCCTGAAGGTGAGGGAGCTGGCCTACAACCCCGACGGAACGATCCAGACGATGGACGGCGGGGGGGAATAGCCAGGCGCGGCCTACTTTCTGGCCCTGATCAGCATCACGTCGCCGGTTCCGAAGAGCTTGACGGCCCTGTCCGCGACGCGCTTCAGCGGCAGGGGGGAGGTTCCGGCGGCAAGGCCGCCCCAGGTGCAGACGCCCTCGACTGCGAAGTTTTCCGCCTTCAGCATGGCCTTCAGCGTGCGTATCGAAAACAGGTACAGGTGGTCGAAGATTGCGCCGCGCCAGCGGCTGCCGAAAATGCCCGCCTGGAAGCCGTCGATGTTCGACCACCT
>Ga0209755_10004982_pt1 | contig 15353 bp, 18 predicted proteins | sample TergutCo191P1_FD_187301 | JGI IMG/M metagenome (GOLD analysis project Ga0209755, IMG submission 187301) | Cornitermes sp. P1 segment gut microbial communities from Petit-Saut dam, French Guiana - Co191P1 (SPAdes) (version 2) | ecosystem: Host-associated > Arthropoda: Insects > Digestive system... | reverse complement strand
TAATGGTCTGGATTGTAAACGCTGAATTAAGAGAAAACTATCAGGTTTTCGTGGAATTTAATGATGGGGTAAGTGGTATTATTGATTTTAAGGAAAAATTGGATAATGATCATCGGCAAGTTATTCGAGACTTATTGGATTTGAACAAATTCAAAACTGTCAAAGTTGAAATTGATACACTTTGTTGGGATAATGGTGCTGATTTTGCACCAGAATATTTATATGAAAAGGTAAAAGGAGAAAAAAAGGTTGCATAAAACAACGCAACGGCACATAACAAACGGTAACTGCTCACCGCCCTATTCGGGCGGTTCGGGTTCCACAAAACCGCAGTCGGGTTTACGCCCTTTGTGCGGTTTCGCTCCATCACATTTTGCGGATGCTGGTCTTTGCTTCGCAAAGCCCTTCTAAGCAACCGCAAAACGTCAGTTACCAGGAACGTTATGTGCCATTTTTTACATCAGTGGAATATGTATGAAAAAGGATACAGAAGCCAATATTTCCTCAAATATGATTTAGTTTGGTCATATATATTGGAATTTGAAAATATACAAAATAGGTATACTGATAGACGGAATTCAATTTTTGGCTGGAAAACTATCGCAAAAATATTTTGCACTGAAAATGATGAAATAATTGAATATGCCGAAAGCTTAAAAGCTATGAATATAAGGACAAAAGATGCACTACACATTGCGTGTAGCGTATTTGCCAAATCCGATTATTTTATAACGGTTGATAAGCAGTTATTCAATCTAAAATTGAAAGATATAAAAATTATCAATCCATTGAACTTTATTAACGAATTGGAGGATATGTAATCATGCACACTGAGATGGTTTTGCGCGATGAAGGAATGAAAGTTCTGATAAATAACCTTGGAAAAGTTGAAGCCGAACGCTTTATAAGCCTCATTATTCGGGAACCGTTTGACTATACTGAATGGCAACGAGGGTTATTTAACGATTTGTCAATAAAAGAACTAAGCAGCCTAGCGATGAAAGAGTATACAAAATAATTGTAGGACACAAAAACGGCACATAACAAACGGTAACTGCTCACCGCCCTATTCGGGCGGTTCGGGTTCCGCAAAACCGCAGTCGGCACTTCGTGCCTTTGTGCGGTTTCGCTCCACCACATTTTGCGGATGCTGGTCTTTGCTTCGCAAAGCCCTTCTAAGCAACCGCAAAACGTCAGTTACCAGGAACGTTAGGCGACATTCTATCTTCGGGTAATAAAGAACATAAAACGTGTAAAAAATCAAACATTCTTAAATTAACTGATAATTTCATAAGATACTATATTGACAAATTGCGCAATAATGAATATTATTGAATACAGGGGATTGTAATTATGCCAAAGACTATTACATTGCGTGTAGAAGACAGTGTTTATAATACGCTTAAAAGGGCTGCTGAGGGTGACAGGCGGACTATCTCAAATTTTATGGAATATGCCGCAATAAATTATGTTTTAAATAATAACATCGTCGATGATGATGAGTTTAAAGAGGCTATGGCCTTTGAAAAAAATATAAAAAAAGGATTGGCAGATGTGAAAAATGGACGGTATAAAATAATTGGCTGATTATAAGATAGCTGAGACTGAAACATTTTCGAAGAAAATAAATTCAAGGAAATATAATAACCTACGTAAAAAAATAGTTGAAGATATTTATCCAATTCTAAAGAACAACCCATTTTTTGGAACTAATATAAAAAAATTAAAGGGCGAGTATAAAGAGGTTTATCGTTTTAGGATAGGAGATTACAGGCTGTTCTACAAAATAGATGAACAGGAATCTATGATATTTGTGTTAAGTATTGAGAACAGACAAGATGCTTATAAATGAGAATACGAACGTCGCCTAACATACGGTAACTGTACGCCGCCTTACGGCGGCTAGGTTCCGCGAAACCGCAGTCGGCACTTCGTGCCTTTGTACGGTTTCGCTCCACCGCATTTTGCGGTTGCTGGCCTTTGCTTCGCAAAGCCCTTATTCGCAACCGCAAAACGTCAGTTACCAGGAACGTTATGTGCAATGCCCCTGAAATTGGTCGAAAACATAAAAAATATAAGAAAACAGATAATAATGCCTATTGACGAATCATAAAAAGCTGTTATACTAAAAAGTGAGGGAGATTTTTATGGTTTCAATCAAAGAATCAATTGAGCAGATAAAAGGTCGGTTTATAGACCTTTTTGGCTCGGACGTTACGGACATCAGGTTAGAAGAAGTTGTTGAAGATGGCAAAAATAATGAATATTATTTAACTTTGTCTTTTCTTATTCCCAACAAGAATATACCGCAGACAGTAACCTCATCATTGGGAAATATTATATATCCGTATATACGCCAGTATAAAAGGGTTACAGTAAATAAAGCGAACGGAGATATTAATTCCATAATGATGTATAATGCGTGATGTAATAATTGACACAAATATATTCATCCTGTTTCTGGTGGGACAGATAAATGAAAACAGGATAAAAAATTATACGCGAAATTCTCTTTATACGAAAGAGGACTATTATTTTCTATTAAATATTCTGGCGGATTATGACAGGATTATAACAAGCCCGAATATTCTAACGGAAGTTGACAATATATTAAACAGAATAGGTGGTGAAGATAAGTACAAGTATTTGGTATTGGCCAAGACCATGTATAAACAGACGCTCGAAAAATATATAAAGACGGAAAAGATAACACAAAATTGGTATTTTGATTCATTGGGTATAACGGATTCTTCAATACTAATGATGGCAAAAAATTGTGAATTATTAATTTCTGGCGATAGTAGTCTTTGTGATCATGCAAAGTCATTAAATATAAAAACATTTGATTTCAAAGAATATATAAATAGTAAATTGTAAAGCAGGGGAAGTGATCTACAACATCGTTGGCGATGGAAGCGTTCAGGTCTTCCGCGCTATGAAAGCCCGCGGCGGAGTGATGGCCCAACGTTCCAGGTAACTGACCCGAACCGCCCGAATGGGCGGTGAGCAGTTACCGTTTGTTATGTGCTAGTTTTTTGAGTTTATCGAGAATATTCGGGGAGTTTTGAGAAAAAAATTATTTTTGGACATTAGTGGCTTGTCTTTTCACATTTGTGACAGTTATGGCTTTTTCGAAAAGCAATACAAATGTTCGGTGAGAGTATACAGTTTTAACTTCTCATGACATTCCCGTTAATACTTTACGAAAAAGAATTAACAGTTTAGGTGCAGATGGTTGGGAACTTGTAGCAAAGTATTTTGTACTGAATTAGGGTAATTCTCTTATTTTTAAGCGTAGGTTACCATAAAAAATGTATGAAATATCATACACTTGACTTTAATTTTTAACTGATATATTATTTTCTTATGGAGATTGTTATAGATACTAGTGCAATAATAGCCGCTATTGCTGACGAGCCGGATGGCGATGAAGTGATAAATTTAACCGAAAATGCCATTTTGGTTTGTCCAAATGTGATTCCGTTTGAAATCTCTAATGCTCTAACGAGAATGATCAGGAAAAAAGTCATTAATAAGGATAAGATGAGCCAATTATTACAAAGTTTTCAAAAAATACCTATTAAATTGTTTGAAAACAAGCTCGAAGATGTTTTAGAAATTGGGTGGGAGCATAAGATATATGCTTATGATGCATTTTTCTTAGATACAGCTAAAAGCCTAAATCTACCACTGCTGACTCTTGATGATGTAATGGAAGCCGCAGGGAAGAAACTAGGCATAAAAATTTTATCCCTTAACAGGGGCGGGAGAGGAGAAAATGTTGGTTTTTGATATTATTGACTTCAGAAAAGACACAGCAAAAGTTTTCAACGCAACAAAAAACAATGAGGTGATCATAAAAAATGATGACGGCAATAACTACAAATTATTGCCAATGCCAAAAGGAGAATCACCTTTTGATGGTATACCTCGGATAAAATTGGGGCTTACAACCCAAGAAATTGTTGAAATAGTGAGAGAAAGTAGGGCTGGAGTATAGCAAAAAACCAGCACGTAACAAACGGTAACTGTACGCCGCCTTACGGCGGCTAGGTTCCGCAAAACCGCAGGCGGGCTTGCACCCTTTGTGCGGTTTCGCTCCACCACATTTTGCGGTTGCTGGCCTTTGCTACCCAAACCCCTTCTACGCAACCGCAAAACGTCAGTTACCTAGAACGTTAAGTGCAATGGCTCCGTATTATGAAAATAACAGGTTATAAGCCCTTGACAATATATCAAAATAATGATATATTTGATTCACTATAGTATTTAGGAGTAAAGCGATGCCGGAAATAAGAAAAAGTGCTGATTTACGTAATAATTACGGGGAAATTTCAGAATTCTGTCATATGTACAAAGAACCTGTTTTTATTACAAAAAATGGACAGGGTGATCTTGCCGTAATGAGCATTGAAACTTACAGGGAAATTATGGGTAAATTGGAATTATATACTAAAATACAAACAGGTATTAATCAGATAAAAAATGGAGAAACAATACCTGAAGAAAAAATGATGGAAAAATTAAGACAATATGCTGGAATATAATAATGTATGAATTGGTATTTTCAAAAACAATGGAAGAAGATATTGATTCATGTTATAATTATATACTATATAATCTAGAAGCACCTGTGGCTGCAGAAAAATTAATGGAAGAATTATATGTAAGACTAAATTATATAAAAGAAAAGCCGTATTCAAGACCATTTGTTAATGATGAATTTTTATCATCGTTGGGGATCAGATCAATAAAAGTAAAAAATTATTTAGTATTCTATTATGTTGAAGATAGTGATACCATAAAAACTATAAATCTTGTAGGTTTTATGTATAACAAAAGGGATTGGATAAATATATTAAAAGAAATAGAAATTAAAAGTATATCATAGAAACGCTACTGTGCTTAACAAACGGTAACTGCTTCGCCGCCTTACGGTGGCTAGGTTCCGCAAAACCGCAGTCGGGCTTTCGCCCTTTGTGCGGTTTCGCTCCACCACATTTTGCGGTTGCTGGCCTTTGCTTCGCAAAGCCCTTATTCGCAACCGCAAAACGTCAGTTACTTGTAACGTTATGCGGCGTAAAATCTGCTATATGATTTTCATTTGCTTTTTATATCATTTTCTGATTTTTTTGGAAAACAACGAGAGTTGTTTTCAGTAATTTGTCAATAAATCCGTTGCCAACCGTTTCGACATAGCTCCATTGATAGGCATTGTAGTCGATGGCAACCAGTTGATCAAGCAAAACAACTCCCGTAGATTTTGCTCCTTCTTCCAATGGAATGTACAGGGGATACTGTCTTAGTGTATTTGAGATTGGTGCAAAAATGGCAATGTTGGCATAATCACTTACAAGATGATGGCTCAAACAAATATAAGGGCGATACCCTTTTTGCTCATGGTCTTGTTTGGGATCAAGATTAATCTTTATTATATCGCCCTGCATTGGGATTTTTTTTACCATTGCTCGTTTCCAACCGACTCAATCGGGTTTGTAAGTTCCGTCCTAAAGGATTCTCCTGAATAATCTTTGAAAAGATATTCGATTGTTCCTTCTCTTGGCGTTGAGGGCTTGGAAACAGTCAATATATCTTCTCTAACCTCTAGAATGACTTCATCGTTTGCGGAAATACCCAATCGGCGGGTTATTTCCACGGGAATACGCAACGCGTGGCTGTTTCCCCACATGGAAACCTTAGCTTTTGTCTGTAACATAACATACCTCTTGATATTAAGTATCTACAAAACGTAGATACTTATCAAGGAGACGAATGAGGTGCGCTGGTACCGGACACCGGAATCATCTGGCGTACCGGGTTACGGTTTAGGGCCCGGATCAATGGTCGCGGCGACTGCCTTAGGATGGGAGCCTCGGTATCCGCGCATTTCGTAAATAGCTACATTATTTTGCAATGAAACATTTCGCCCCACGTAGCCTCGGCGCTTCATGGACGGTAGATGCTCCTTGATGTATAATCAAACTATGAACAACGCACTCGCGGGCGATCCGGATTCCGGGCCGGCAATCTCCACCGCTGGCATGACCTTGAGCGGCAGGGGTGAGGCCGGCGGCAGGACCGGTATTGTTTTACGGTCGGTGGCGCTTTTTGCCATTCTTTACCAGTTCCGGCTTATTGCCGGGAGCCTTTCGGACACGACCGTTTACGTCGCGGCAATTCTGGGCGCATTTGCCACGGCGGTTTTCCTTAACCGCCGGATCGTGTCGTCCGGAAACGGTTTTGTCAAAAAAATGGGGCCGCTGGCCGCGCTTGTTACCATAGCGCTGGTTCCGTGGGCAATCCGCGCCTTTATCGCCATGCCCCGGCTTTTGTTTCCCGGCAGGACGGACTCCGTTGCCATAACTCTGGACGCGCTTTTGCTTAACTTTGATCGCAACAATTTTGTTTCGCTGCTGCCGTTTTACTGGGCCGCCGTTACCACTTGGTTTGCGCTCCGCTCGCGTCTGTTTCTGCGGGGCGTTGTCGTTGCCGATATCGTATTGTTGATAGCGATTTTTACGTTTGCCCCGATTGCGGACGTGGGGATTTACCGCTGGCCGGTGGTGGTAATTGCGGTTGTCGCCGGTATTGTTTTTCTGCAAGCCCTGGCCCTGCTGTTTTCCATGCCGAAGGGAACCAAACTCCAAAAGAAGGAAAAAATCACCGCGATAATCGTTTTGCTGATTCTGGTTATAGCTGGCGGTTTTATTTTTCTGGGACCGGCGCAGCAGCGGGCGGCCCACAGGGGCGGCGGGCTTCTGGAACCGCGGGGGCTTTTCAGCTTCGATTTTTCGCAGGTGCTAAGCCTGAATCCGGAAATCAGCATGAGCGACGATTTGCTTCTTATTGTTAGAACGGATCCGCCGGTTCCGAACCCGCCGCGCGTAAACCCGCATGTTCTGAATCTGCCGCGCACGAATCCGCCGCGACAGGCCGTGTTGATAAGACGCGCGGTAATGTCCGGATTCGACAGGCGGCAGGGGTTTTTCCGCATAGAGGAACTGGACGAACGGACGCATCCGCAGCGCGTGCCAAACCGTCAAACGGAGCTTCCCCCCCCGGGCTTTCCGTCTTCGCGCCAGGTAAGCCAGGAATTCTTTTTGGTAAACTTTGAAGCCAGCGCGTTTATCGGCATGAACCAGCCCGTAAAAATCACCCCCTTCGAAACCTGGGACGAATCGTCGTTTAGGGCGGCATACGCCGTTGAAAGTACCGTTATGGATTTTGGCCTGGCGGATTTTATCAGGAGGGGAGGGGGGCGAACCTGGCCCGGTCTTTCCGACTTTGGTTTGACCGAAAGGGAATTCGCAATGTACACCTACTACGGCAACGACGTGCGGCTTCGCGCCTTGGCGCTGGAAATAACCCGCGACTACGAGTTTTTCCCGGAAAAGATTCTCGCCGTTTACAGCTACCTGAAATTCGGCGAATTCCGTTACAGTTTTAGGCCGGGTATTGCGCCGGACGGGGATCAACTGGCCTGGTTTCTGTTTTACGCCAAACGCGGTTACTGCACCTATTTCGCGTTTGCCATGGCGCTTATGCTGCGCTCCCTGGGAATTCCGGCGCGTGTGGCCGCCGGGTTTTTTATCGATCCGGGTTCCTCCGCGTTTAACTACTACGCGATTCGCGCGGATATGGCCCACGCCTGGGTCGAGGTGCTTTTCCCCGGTTACGGCTGGGTGGAGTTTGACCCCACCACGGAACGCCTTGCGGAGGACGAGGAATTCAATTTTTCCATGGGCGTTGACCGGGATTTGTTCGAACGTCTAATGAGGGAGATTTGGGAAAACCGGGATCAGCTTAGGGCAAGAGTGGGGCCGGACGCGGACGACGGAATAACGGACGTGCGCTCGTTTATCCAGGCCGGCGTGGTATTGTTAAGAAGAATAGCGCTCCCGCTGATTCTGGTTTCGTTGACGGTGGTGTTTGTGCTGATCAGATGCGGCTACCTGTTCCTTTCCGGCCTGCACGGAAGAAAGCGCAAAAAGGCGACAAACCTGTGGAAACACACGCGCAGGCGGCTCCGGCTTGCGGGAATGGGCTGCCCTTCCACGCTTGCGGAATCCGAATGGGCGTTGCGCAGCGATTCGGTCGTAAAGGGAACCTACGACATGTACCTTGGCTTTGCGGCGGCCCGGTTTGCGCCGGAATACGACGACGGGGATTACGCTTCCATGGTAAAAGCCTACGGAGGTTTTGATGCCGCGTACAAAAAAAGCGTTTCCCTCTGGCGGCGATTCCTGGCGTGGGCCCTCCCCCCCCTGGCACTTGTGCTTCCGGTAAAACCCTCCGCCGGCAAAACCGGTTTGGCGGTTCTGCTTCTGGTTACTTTCGCGGCGGTTCATGACGGTGGGGCGCGGAACGCAGACGTAGCCCTTCCGCTGGGGGCGGACGATTTGTTTTCCGCCGCGGTTTCCGCCGAACACGCGGAAAACTGGGACCGGGCGGTATCGCTGTACCGGGAAGGAACCAGCCGTTTTCCGGACGACATCAGGTTTCCGTGGGCGCTGGGCAATCTTTACTTTGGCCGCAGTTTGTACACCCTTGCCTGGGACGAACTGCGCAGGGCCGAAGCTATCGATCCGCACAACACGCATATTTTGCAAAGGCTGGCAAGCACCGCCGGTTTCCTTAACCGGGATCACGCGGCGGTGGATTTCCTTGAACGGCTTCTTGAAATAGACCCGTACAACAGAATTGCGATTGGCGATTTGGGCTGGATGTATTACAAAGTCCACCGGCTTGCCGACGGCGAGCGTCTGCTGCTGGGGGCCATTGAACGCTTCGGCCTGGCCGAAGATTTTGCAATGACGCTTGGAACAATTAACGCGGCCATGTTCCGTTACGAGGAAGGCCGGTACTGGTACCGGATTGCCACCGCCGCCAGGTCGCGGCACTTTAGGGCGATAGCGCACTACAACCTTTCGATTCTGGAATCGCGTTTTTTCCAGTACGAACGGGCGATGGAACAGGCCAACGCGTCGCTGGAGGCGCAAAGACGCGCGTCCGGTTTTCTTTCCCGGGGCGACTTGCAGGTGCGGCAACTGGAACTGGAAGGCGCGATGACGGATTTTGTTTACGCGCGCGAAACGGACCCCTCCCCCCTGTCCAAGGTTAACCTTGCCCGCGTTCACCTGCTTGCGGGAAGACTGGTGGAGGCCAGGCTTTACGCGCTTTCCAGTTTAAGGGTAAGCGACCATGCGTGGATGGCGCATTTTGGAATAAACATGGACCGGTATCTCCGGGACGTTCATCATCTTTTGTACAACATCTACTCCGGGCTTGCGCGGGCGGAACGTTTTGTGCCCAACAGAACTCTGTTCCAGGCCATTGCTTCCGGGTTTAGGAGGGGTTCGTACTGGTTTCACGCCACCGTCCACCGCAAGCTGTTCCAGAAATACAGTCTTGCCACCGGGGATGCCTTTGACCGAATAATCGGCGGCGGCGGTTTTGCTGACGCCGGATCGTGGGAACCGGGTGGCGAAAACCAGGGGGCCCCCCCCATAGATCGCTACCTCCAGTTTTTTAACGCTTTTAGGACATATCCGCGCCGCGCGGTGGCGTACCTTAGAAAAGCGCGCGGTTTTGAAACGTCGATAATACCGGCCTCGGTACCTTCCTACGATCTGGAGGAAGGTATGCTCACGGGCAACCTTGCGATGGTGGCGGCGGCACGCGACGGCTTCGACCCGGTCTGGCAACGCGACATGATTGCCGTAGCCTACCGCGAACTGGCCCTTAACAGCAGAACGCGCCAGGCACGCCAGTACTTTGCGGAGGAACTTTTTGCGTTAAACCGGGGCGCGCTTCTCCAGGCCGGAATAGCCCTGCCGGTGGAAATAGACGTGAGCTTCGACACCGGGGGGAATTCCCGCCGCAGCGAAAGAACGCTTCGCGGGGCTCTTGCAAAAGCGGGCTTTGCCCGGTCGGCTTCCTCCCCCGGGGGGGGGGAGGCGCGGTTCCGGCTTAGCGTCGCGGTTTCCGCCGCCGGCACCGGCGGCTATATCGCTTTCGCTGAATTGACCGACACCGAAACCAGGGAAGTCCCGTTTCGCAGAACGGTGCCGCTGCCCTCCCTTTCCGGGGCGGATATTTACGATTTTGTCGCGGCTTTAAGTATCGCGGTGTTTAGGGCGTATTGAACGCGAAAGCCGATAGCTTCCGGCACCGGCCTTCGCGGCGTGATTTTTCCCTTGACTTCGTTCCGGTTTTTACCTATTATTGGTATTCGGAGGATACATGAAAAAGTTCGTCATTGTCGCTGTTGTTACGGTGTTCATCGTTGGAGGCTTGCCCGTTTTCGCCCAGGCCCAGGAGGGGGAAACGGATTCCGGCCCCAGACTTGTAACCGTTTTTGTGGAACGAATCTGGCCGCACCACCTTGGCTACGTCGTGGAATACCGCAGGGCCAACAACAGGATTGGCAGAGCCTACCTTCCCATAGAATGGTTTGGCCGGGGGGACAGCCGGGGTGAGCTTATCTGGCTTCCAAGGGCCAACTCCTGGCCTTCCATGTCGGTGGTTTTCCGGGACGGCGAATTCAGCGCTCTTAGACTTTACATTCACCGTGCGCCCCTTCACGAAACATGGGGAATTCTGCCGCAGGGCATCAATTTAAGAGACAACTTTGGAAACGTCGAAACTCTGGAAATAGGCTCGTTCTAGACTTGCGACGTTCCGGGGCGCGGCTCCATCCGAAGTGTAACGACCGGGAACTTTTCCAAAACCTTGGCTTTGGAAAAGTTCCCGGCATTTTCGTAAAACCGACCGGTTTTTGCCGTCCGGTTTATGGCTCGATTCCAAAAAAAGCGCGGATATGTGGCCCATTGACATATTTGCAATGCCGGCATAAAATCTACGAGTATGACTATATCAATGCAGTGGATATGGCTTGGGTTGGTTATCTTGTTCACCTTCATCGAGTTGCAGAACTATAGTCTGACCACCGTCTGGTTTGCCATAGCCGCACTTGTCATGGTGTTTCTTTCCCTTCTGCTTGAGGCCCTAACCGCGCCGGTTCAGGTTCTGATCTTTCTGGCGATTTCCGCCGTCCTTCTGATTTTCACCCGTCCGCTGGCGATAAAAAAGTTCAAAATGGGAAAAACAAAGACCAACGTTGACAGCCTGGTGGGTGAACGCGCTCCGGTGGTAAAATCGATCGACGGATTCGAAAAAGGTGAGGTAAAAATAAACGGCCAAATCTGGCCCGCGGTTTTGGAGGACGGTTCCGGAATAGCCGAGGGCGAAACGTGCGAAATACTGCGGGTCGAAGGCGTAAAGCTTGTCGTTCGGCGGGCGACCGCTCCGGAAAGCGGCGCGGAAAATAACAAGGAGGAATAGTTTATGGATGATCCTTTCATCGTCGTGCTTGCCGTTTTGGGCGCGTTTGTTTTGGTGGTTGTAATCGCCAATGTCAGAATCGTTGCGCAGTCGGACGCCTACGTCATTGAGCGTCTGGGCGCGTACAGTTCCACCTGGAGCACCGGTTTCCACGTAAAGGTACCGTTCATCGATCGCATCGCCTCCAGGGTTTCCCTTAAGGAGCAGGTGGCGGATTTTGATCCGCAGCCGGTTATCACCAAGGACAACGTGAAGATGATGATCGACACGGTAATATATCTGCAAATTACCGACCCCAAACGTTACGCTTACGGCGTTATAAATCCGCTGGGGGCGATAGACAATCTTACCAACACGACTTTGCGCAACATTATTGGCGAACTGGAACTTGACGACACTCTGACCAGCCGCGACATGATCAACGCCCGTATGCGAACGGTGCTTGACGAGGCCACCGACTCGTGGGGAATAAAAGTAAACCGGGTGGAGGTGCGGAACATAATTCCGCCGGAAAGCATCCAGCAGGCGATGGAAAAACAGATGCGGGCCGAACGCGAACGCCGCGAATCCATTCTAAAGGCGGAAGGCGAAAAACAGAGCGCCATTCTTGTTGCGGAAGGGCAAAAGGCTTCCACCATTCTTAGGGCGGAAGCGGAAAAGGCGGCGGTAATTCTGGAAGCGGAAGCCGCCAAGGAGTCCGCGATTCGCAGGGCGGAAGGCGAGGCCCAGGCAATTCTGAACGTGCAGAAGGCCACGGCGGAAGGTCTTTCCATGATCAAGTCAATCGAGGCCGACGAAGCCCTTATCAGGCTTAAAAGCCTTGAAGCCCTGCAAAAAGTCGCCGACGGTCAGGCGACAAAGATTATAATACCTTCGGATATTCAGGCGTTGGCCGGACTGGTAACAAGCGTTACGGAGCTTGCCAAAAGATAAGCGCGATTCGTAGCACGATTTGCGCCTCGCGTAGTGTTTGAGGGATATTAACGGGAATGCAGGCTTCTTTAGTTCAAAGGCAGCAGCTTGGGCTCAAAATGAGTCCGCAGATGTATCAGTCCATAAAGCTGATGGAACTGCCGCTGATTGATCTGAGGGAAAAAATCGCGGAGGAACTGGAGCGTAACCCGGCGCTTGAACTTTTGGAAGATCGCAGTACTGTTTCCCTGGACGCCACGGAACCGGGGCAAAAGGAAGTGGAGGAATACTTTGAGTCCAGTTCCGATTCCGGTTTTCTGCGTACAAGCACCGGAACCGGTTCCGCGTCCGGCGACTACCACAGCAACTTTATAGAAGGAACGCTTACGCGCCCGGAAACGCTTCAGCAGCATTTACTGTGGCAGTTGCAGCTTGAACCGGCGGACAGCGAACTTAGGGCGATTGCCGCGATTTTGATTCAGAACCTTGACGACAACGGTTTCCACATGGAGCCGCCGGAAACGCTTTTTAAGAAAAGCGAAACTTTTCCGGTAATTCCGCCGCCGCGTCTGGACGAAGCCATGAGCCTTGTCCGGACGCTGGATCCCGTTGGCTGCTGCACCGCCGACTACCGCGAGTCCTTGAAGGCCCAGATTTCCATGCTCCGCGACGATCCTTCCTGCATGGAATGCCCCATGGATCACCTTGAGTTTTTCGAAAAGGGCAAAGCGACCGCCGCGACAAAAAACACGAAGTGCGGCAAGGATAACGCGCGCCTCTGTTTCAACCTGGTAAAAAAACTTTCGCCGTTTCCGGGCCGGCGGTTTAACGTTGCCGCCGTGCGTTTTGTGGTTCCGGATATCCAGATTGCCAGGGACGGAGACGATTTTGTCGTAATCCTTAACAACGAGGTAATTCCGGTGCTTGGCATCAATCCGTTTTTTACCAAGCTAAACCCAACGGGTCACCCCACGGGTAACCCCACCGAAACCCACGGGGAGGGCGCGGCGGACGACACCGGTTTGCGGAACCGCCCGGCGCACGAGTTTGCGCGGGAAAACGTTAGGGAGGCAAAAATGTTTATCAACTCCATCGCCATGCGGAACCACACCCTGAAAATGGTTGTAAGGGCGCTGTTAAAATTCCAGCGGCCGTTTTTTGCGGACGGCCCCAAACACCTTGTGCCCCTAACCCTAAACGACATAGCCCTGGACCTGGGCATACACCAGGCGACGGTTTCCCGTATCGCCAACGGCAAGTACATGCAGACCGAATGGGGCATATTTGAACTGCGCCGGTTTTTTACGAATTCCATAAGCGGCGCCGGCTCAACCGGTTCCCGCTACTCCAAGGAAGGCGTCAAGGCGGTAATCCTGGAACTGGTGGAATCGGAAAACAGAAACCTTTCCGACAACGATATTGCGGAGCTGCTGGCCAAACGCGGCATTTCGCTGGCCCGCAGAACAGTCGCGAAGTACCGCAACGAGCTTAATCTTGGTTCGTCATATTCCCGCGAACACGGGGACGATAACGGACAAAACAATAAAATTTCACATGCAGGAGAAGCCAGATGAACACTGAAATCAAAGCGCTACACTTTGAGATGAACGAGGACGCAAAAGCGTACCTTGGCAAAAAACTCGACCGTATCCACAACGCCGAGCAGATGATTGTGGATCTCATTATCGCCATCAAAAAGGAAAAGGACTTTGAGGCTGCGGCTACCGTCAATTTCCGGTGGGGCGATACGATACACGTTAGCGAAAACGACTTTGACATTCGGGCCGCCATAGACAAGATGATTGACAAACTGGAGGCGAAGATAACCAAGGAAAAGGAAAAAGTCAAGGAGAAGCGGTAACATGGCCACGTTTGCGGAACAGCGTTATTCAAAACTGGGGCCAAAACTTGTTGAGGCTCTTAAAAACCGTTTTTTCGATGCCCGGTACTTTGACAATCCGGCCGATGCGGTGGATACCGTTGTGTCGCTTATCCCCAGGGAGCACGTTGTTTCCTGGGGCGGTTCCATGACGTTGGTCGGTCTTGGCGTGCAGGACCGGCTGGCAAGGGAAGGCTTTACGCTGCTGGACCGGGACAAGGCCGCAAACCGGGAGGAACGCGAGGAAATTACGCGCCGGGCCCTGCTTTGCGACACTTACCTTACCGGAACAAACGCCATTAGCGAAGACGGCCAACTGGTAAACATTGACGGGTTTGGCAACCGGGTTGCGGCCATGCTCTACGGCCCCAGGCAGGTAATCGTGGTGGCCGGAATGAACAAGGTGGCTAAAACCCTGTTCGATGCCGTGGCCCGCGCAAGAAACGTGGCCGCGCCCACAAACGTGCAGCGGTTTCCGGATGTCAAAACCCCCTGCAACGAAACCGGCGCCTGCATGGACTGCGTTTCCGGAAACTCAATCTGCAACTACTTTGTAACAATCAAATCGTGCAGACCGGCGGGGCGGATAAAAGTGGTTCTGGTGGGGAAGGACTTGGGATTTTAGGCCCCGGTTGGGGGATTGGCAGTTTTCGCCGTTCCGGGCATAATCGAAGCCATAGAAGGTGCTGTTCGGAAAGTAAGTGCAGGGGCCATGGCGTGTCTCCCCCCGTCCCTTTGCCCTTTGCCAATTGGCGTGTTATACTATTGTCTAGGGGAAACAAAATGACGAAACTGGAGTACACGTTTAAAACCGACACGCTGTTCAAGATGCTCTTTGTCCAATATCCGCATCTGTTGAGGAACCTGGTGGCCGCGCTTCTTGCGATTCCCCTGGAAAGCATCGAGCGGCTGGAAATAAACAACCCCGACATGCAGCCGGACAGCATGGGCGAAAAGTTCTGCTGGCTGGACATCAACATGACCGTTGACGGCCGGCGGGTGGATCTTGAGATACAGGTCGATAACGAGGGCAACTACCCCGAACGCATCCTGTATTACTGGGCCAGGGAATACTCCAGCGCGCTGCCCGAAGGCGGCGACTACAAAGATCTGCCCCGCACCATAGTAATCAGCATAATCAACTTCAACCTGTTTGATTGCCCCGATTTCCATTCAGAGTTTTGCCCGCTTGAAGTGAAACGATACGAGCCGCTGTCCG
>Ga0209755_10004981_pt1 | contig 15354 bp, 14 predicted proteins | sample TergutCo191P1_FD_187301 | JGI IMG/M metagenome (GOLD analysis project Ga0209755, IMG submission 187301) | Cornitermes sp. P1 segment gut microbial communities from Petit-Saut dam, French Guiana - Co191P1 (SPAdes) (version 2) | ecosystem: Host-associated > Arthropoda: Insects > Digestive system... | reverse complement strand
GGCGGGGAGCATAGCATGACAAGGCTGCCGGTGGGGGAGAGGAGGGGGGCCGCCGAGGATGCCAGTTTGGAAAACGCTTCGGCGGGGTCCTGGGTTTCGCCCGCCGCCTTGCCCTTACCTCCGGCCGGCTTGGGGAATCCCCTTTTCCACGGTTCGCGCAAAAGTATGCGGTCAAATACCGGCGCGGAAAACCATTCCCCGGCCTGTTCCGGGGTGGGCAGCGGTTCGGGGGACACGGCGATCTCCGGCCCTTCTATGTCGGCGATACCCCCCGGGTAGCAACCAGGACCGGAATGACTTTCGGTTTTGCACCTGCCGCAGTGCGGGGAGTTTTGCGGCCATGCCTGGAGCAGTGCCCCCCGGGCGGCATCGCTGCCGACAAGCGCGGCGGTAAGCCCCTCCGGACAGCGGCGCAGGCTTTCCCAGAGCAAAAGACCGTCATCGGCCATTGGAATCAGAACCCGGTCATGCCGGGAGGGGGGGGCCGCGTCGAAAATCGCCTTGCGGTCGGATGACAGCAGCGCACTCCTGCCAGATTCCATGCGCCTGAACCAGCCTTCCCTTCCCTTGGCCGAAGCCGACCAGCTCAGAAGTTCCCCCTCGGCAGCGTTACCCTCCGGCCCGTCCGCCAAGACAATCGCGGACTGTATCTCCCGCTTTTGCAACACCTCCTCCCTGATCCTTCCCTCGTAGCCAACCTCGGACGGAACATAGAAGGTTCTGCCGCGCAGGGCGGTGGGAAGGTACTGCTGGGCCGCCCAGTGGTTGCGGTAGGCGTGTGGGTAAACGTAACCCTCGCCGTGGCCAAAGCCCTCCGCGTCTCGGCTCGAATCCCGCAGATGGTTGGGAACCTCGGCATCCTCGCGGTTGACCTCCCTCAGCGCGTCAAAGAAAGACATTGTGGTATTGGACTTTGGCGCGGTGGCAAGGTACAGACAGGCGTGGGAAAGGGGAAAGTTGCCCTCCGGAAAACCGATGCGGTCGAAGGCCTCGGCGCAGGAAACGACCACGGAAAGCGCGTGTGGATCGGCGAGTCCGACATCCTCGCTGGCCAGGATTATCATGCGCCGAAATATGAAGCTGGGATCCTCTCCGGCGCGTACCATTTTCGCCAGCCAGTACAGGGCCGCGTCCGGATCGCTACCGCGCAGGCTTTTAATGAACGCGCTTATCGTGTCGAAATGATAGTCGCCGTCGCGGTCGTAAAGCACGGCCCTTCGCTGGATGCTTTCCTCGGCGGCCTCCATCGAAACCAGTATACCCTCCCCCGGGGGAGGGGGCCACGATGCCGGGCTTGTCTCGACGGCAAGCTCCAGCGCGTTAAGAAGGCTCCGGGCATCGCCGCCGGCGACTTCCACCAGATGCTCCAGGGCCCCGTCCTCGAAGTCCACCCGCCAGTTTCCGTATCCGCGCTCCTTGTTGGCAACGGCCCTTTTCGCGGTTTCCAGAAGACCTTCCGCGCCCAGCGACTTTAACTGGAAAATTCGGCTGCGGCTAACGAGCGCACGGTTCACTTCGAAAAAGGGATTCTCCGTCGTCGCCCCGACCAGAATCACCGTGCCGTTTTCCACCCATGGAAGCAGCGCGTCCTGCTGGGCCTTGTTCCAGCGATGCACCTCGTCCACGAACAGGATTGTGCGCTTGCTGTACAGCCGCGATCTTCCGTCGGCGCGGTCGATTGCCTCGCGTATGTCCTTTACGCCGGACAGCACCGCGTTGAGACTTTCGAATGCCGCCCTGGTTGTGTTGGCGATAACCCTGGCCAGGCTGGTCTTGCCGGTGCCGGGGGGGCCGTAGAAAATGACCGAGGAAAGGCGGTCCGCCTGTATCGCCCTTCGAAGCAGGCGGCCGGGGCCGACGATGTGGTCCTGGCCGATTATGTCCTCGATTAGGCGGGGGCGCATCCTGTCGGCAAGGGGGCCGCGCCCCTCGCCGTTTGCGGTGTTGTCCTTGCCGGAAAAAAGCTCATCCATGATGAGTCTAGGCTACGCAGTTTAGTTTTCCGCGTTCCACTGTGGGACTCCGTCGAGCGTTCTGAAGGACCACAGCCCAGCGGTCTGGGTGGAGGCGAAAAACGTCATGTATTCGTCAATTTCCCAGGGTGCTTGGAAAAGATGGTTCAAGGGAAGTCTGCCAAGGCTTCCTCTGTACTGGCCATGTTCACCCTGAACGCTTGCAAGGTTATTCGCCTCGCGGCGGGGCTCATCTATGTCGAGCGCCCCATTCTCATCAAGGAGGAATTCCACGTAACCATTGTTGAAGGTAGCGGCAGTAAGGCTGCCCTGAACTCCGACAGCCAGTACCTTTCCTCCATCTGCCCCGTCAATATTTCCTTCCCATATGGCAAGGGCGCTGGTTGCGGGTCTGCCGGTACTCATCCATTCGCCTGTGACATCCTCTCCACTTCTTATTCGTTCAATTGAATTGCCGGTTACATTGTGCAGAAATCCCCCGCGCCCGACAGCGATTATGGAATTATTAGGCAACCTGATCATCCCCACGATTATCTCCGTGAATGGTGGCTGCTCTCCGTACCCTGGGTCCGCATCTGCATTCGACAAATGCGTTAAAGTACTCCCGTCAGACCGAAACACCCCCCCATTGGTACTAAGAATGAAAGAGGAAGCGCCGTCGCTTACCGCGCCCGTTAAAAGCCTTGTGTTGGGTATCGTCAGAGAATCAAGTGGATCCAGTGTTGCCTCATCGTCAGATACGGAAGAAATGCCGTAAATGGCGGTTGTGCCACTGCTGCCTGTGCGAATGCCCGCAAACAGCCGTTCCCCATCTGCAAAAATCGACTGTATGTTGCCACTTCCGACCCTCTCCCAATTGTCGTTGTTGGAGTTGGTTCGGTAGAGGGTATTATTTATACCACCGCCGGTAAGCGCATAGAGATACCTCTGCGTGGCCGCGATGTCTATAACTCTTCCCGGCGGCTGGCTGATGCCAATATCTCTACCCCAACTGGCATTGACGCCTCCTAATACAGTGGTGCCATTTCCTACACCAGCCTCCTGCATGTTTGGGTTTGGGCTTTCAGGTTCAGGCGAGTACCAAAAGAGACTCCCAGACGCGACAAAAAGGACGGGCTTGGGTTCCGATTCCGTTCCCCAGTTAAAAACCACCATCTGCGTAGGCCCACCCCTAATCCGCGGGGGCTGAGGGGGCACTTCCATGGAAATGGTAAAAAAAATCGCATCCCGACCGCAGGATGTTATAGCAAGAGTGGTGGCTACAAAAAGCCCAAGTGCAAGAATAGACCAGCGCAGATTTCGTTTTTTCATGTTCCCTCACTAATTAAAAATGGTACCGAGCCGAGATTGTGATTCCAAGCATGTTTGCGTCAACATTTTCCGCTGAAATGGGGCGTCCGTCCCTTCGTGGGCGTTGCGGTAGCCAAGTCCAGTCGGCATTAAGCCCAAAAGACCATTCCGGATTGAACCGGTAGAAAGCCGAGGCCGACCCTCTTAGAAATATTCCCAGATAGCCGTCGTCCAGGTATCGCTGGGGGGCTATGCCGAAAGTAAGGGCAACGGGGAATTCGAATCTGCCCAAAATAAACTGCCAACCGGCACGAAGGCCGATGGGTATTATGTACAGCATGTTTCCACCCAAGGTAGCGTTAAACGATACCCCAATCTCGCCGCCGACAAAAAGGCGTGGCCCCAGAAAATGGTTGTATGCAAGTGATCCCCCGCCGCCGACGGGAGGGCTGAAATTATGCGCCCTGTCTGTCGTCAATCCTCCCCCATTGGCATCGCGAAACACAAAGACCGTAGGGAATACAACACCAAGCGAGATTGTAAAGGTCTGATCCCCCCTGGCGTACATGTCCGTCATGTGGAAATCCCAATCTTCCTCCCATTCCTGGGCGAAGAGGGACACTGCCTGAAGGGCAAGCAAGGCTAAGAAAAACACGAAAGCCCGGGATTTTTGCATCGAATATACTCCTTAATGTATACCACGTAACAACGGACGAAATCCTTGGTTACTCACCCTGCACCCTTCTGTCCTCAATTCTAAGGTAATCCAGCAATATGGGAAACCTGGTCAATAGCGCGCCGAACATCTCCAGTTCCTCGATTCTGGCGAAAGTCTCAAGCCGATTCCTGGCCATGTCGGTAAGGCCGCCGGCGATAAACTCTTTTTGCAGGGCTATGAATTCCCCGTACAAGGCCCTTACCTGCTCGTACAGCACGAAGTCGGGCAGCCTGGCCGAGTTTATCCTGAACGAAAAGTCGGTGATCTGGGGAAAACGCCTTTCTATTTCCCTGGCAAGGGCAGGGATCTCGCCCCCCTGGATCAGCGCGTCGGTCTGCCAGGCAAAGTCGTCACCCTGGTTGATCCACCTAAGCAGGACGGTTTCCATCTCGTCGGCAAGTGTGCTTTCGAAACGGGCCAGTTCCTCCTGCGTACCGATGTTCTGGGAGTTGACCAGCGGGATTATCGCGTCGGATCGCAAACGGAATGACATCACGGCGTTTATTTCCCAGGAAAAGTCCTCCCTTATTCCCAAAAAGGCGGAATATATATGCCCAGAGGGAAGCGTACCTCTTGCGCTGACCTGACGCTGTACGGGCCGAAGGCGAAAAACCGAGGTCTGGGCATTGGTGGGGATAAGCTTGTACCATACCCACCTGAATTCGCCAGGCACGATAAGGTCCGGATCCGTCCCGTGGGATCTGGAGCGCAGGACACCGTAGGCATCTGGGGGAACCCCCCTTTGCGCCCAGCCGAAGAACAAGCCAAGGCCCGCAAGCAAGACAAGGATAAAAAGGGTCACGAAGAACTTTTTCATGGCGATAATTTATGATAACCTAAAGCGAGGGCATTTGCAAGTAATGGAAGATTTGACCAACAACGAGGAAAAAGACGAGGCCGATGTCGCTCCCGAATCCAGCCTGGCGGAACCCGAGTCGCAGGCCGTAGATGAAAAAGAGGGAAAAAGCGAATCCGATATCGCTGCGAAGATACAGGATCGCATTCGCAATTTCCCCAGTAGCGTAAAAACCGCAGTTCGCTATTCCCTGTCGCTATCAATCATATTCTTCGTGCTGTACATGGCCGGCAGCATGTATGCCCCGGGGGTTCCCGACACCCTGCTGTTCATGCTGCTGCGGCTGATGCGCTATTCGGGCTTCCTACTGCTTGTCTTTTCGCTTGTCGCCCTTGGCTTCGGCGTACATCGACTGGTTAACAATCCCTGCGTTCGCACCGCCCTTTACACCCTGCTGTATTTTTTCCTGATACTGCTAGGAGCGGTTTTTATAATGTTCAGCCTGTTGATAGTAGGGATATCCGCTGGCAATTAGTTTCCCCTAATTCCAAAGCGGCACGACGCTAAACCCCATGTCCTCAAGAAGGGTAAGCACCTTGCCGAAATCGCCGCCGATTATATGGGCCGCCCCCACGGTGACAAAGAAGGTCGTGGGTTCCTCGGTCTCGCGAAGCAAACGCGCGATCTCGTCGGCAAAGATGTGGCAGCGGACATGGAAATTGGTATGATGGAAATGCTCCTCGAAGGGGGTGGGGACTTCGCTTACGGAGGATCCCATCGCGCTTTGTAGCATGGCGACATTCCCGGCTTCGTAAGCTTCCACAAGGCCCATGTCAACGATGTACTGGACTATTGTCTCCCAGTCCGCGGCGGCCCAGTCCACTTCCTCCCAATCCGCTGGGGTATCGAACATGGTTACCTGTATTTCCATGGGTACGCCGAACAGAAGGTCAACCTCGTGGAAGATGTCGTTCAGACCGATTACGGGTTTGCCTGCGGCCATGGCGATGGCATGGACATAGCTGTCCACCGAGTAAATCGAATATATGCCCATAAGGGGCAGCATCTCGACAGTGGCGATGATCATTGACGCGCCGACTGGGGTTAGGTTCGCGATCATCTCGTAGGTGATGGTGGGTAGAAGCTCAAGGCTTTCCAGAAAGTTTTGAAAGCTGTCTGGCGACAAAACGTCACGTATGGTCATGCCGTCTGGAAGCAATATCAGGCTGGCGGTATGCGCCATTACCTCTGGCGAGTTCATAAGCGCCATGTCCACCTCAAAGGCGAAAACATCGGCGCGGGCTATCGCGTCCTCGACAATGGGGTTCAGGGGGAACCATTCCGGCCTGCCCAGGTGCATGGAGCCGAAAATGTAGGCCACATTTCCGCCGTATTCGACCCGGGAGATAAAGCCGTGGATGTCCGGCCTTTGCGGTGGCGGCACAGGCCGCGACGCGCAGGAGGCGAGGGTGGAAACGGCAAGAAGGGCTATCGCCAGCACGGGAAGAAGGAAGGATTTTCTTTTCATTTGTGGTGTACTCCTTCCTGATACTTTAGCGGATTGCACGGGCTTTGTCATGGAGGCGATTGGTATGCACCACATGAGGCGGGTCCTTTGGGAATTGATTGCCCTGCCGATTTACCCCGAAATATTGCCGCGTCGCAAGTATTTTGCTACCATTGAAGAATGACAGCTTTTGACGCGGCAAAAACCACAGACGAAATAACGCAGTGGATACGTGCCTACTTCGACGAAAACGGCCCCGACAGCCCTGCGGTTGTCGGTTTAAGCGGCGGCAAGGACAGCTCGGTGGTCGCGGCCCTGTGCATACGTGCGCTGGGCGTGGACAGGGTTCACGGGGTTTTGCTGCCCTGCGGCGAGCAGTGGGACATAGACGTTTCGCGGGAACTGGTCGGTTTTCTGGGAATACGATACAGCGTAATAAACATAAAGACCAGCGTGGACTCGGTTTTCGCGGCGATACGGGCTGGCGGGCTGGAACCCGACAGGCAGGCGATTGTAAATACCCCGGCCAGGATAAGAATGACGACCCTTTACGCGGTGTCGGCGATCCTTGGGGGCCTGGTGGCCAACACCTGCAACCTTAGCGAGGACTGGGTAGGCTACTCGACAAAGTTCGGGGATGCTGCCGGCGATTTCAGCCCCTTGGCGCAGCTTACGGTGACAGAGGTAAAAGCCGTGGGCAGGGAACTTGGGCTGCCTGCAACGTTCGTCGATAAAACGCCAGAGGATGGGCTTTCCGGCCTGTCCGACGAGGAAAATCTGGGCTTCACCTACGATACCCTAGACAGGTATATTCGGCATGGCGTTTGCGAAGATGCGGAAACCAAGGACAGAATAGACAGACTTAACCTGGGCAACCTTCACAAATTTAGGCTAATACCCTGTTATCAGCTGGCCCCTTCCCCAAGCGTTGGCAAATCGGTATCATATCAATAACTACACTTGATTGCACGGCTTGCCGTGCCGCTTAGCGAGGACATGATGATACGAGGTGGAGACATTGTAAAAGGGAGCTGTCTGCTGCAAAAGGGGCAGCCTTATCTGGTGGTTGATCGGGAATTCCACAATCCTGGCAAGGGAACCGCCGTTGCCAGGATAAAAATGAAGAGCATAAAGGACGGTTCCGTGCTGGCCCTGACCATTCCGACCCAGCAAGAGGTCGAGGATGCCCAGGTCGATCTTCGCAGGTGCCAATACCAGTACGCGGACCAGGATAACTACCACTTCATGGACAACGAGTCCTACGACCAGTACGAGGTGTCCATCGAGGAAAACCAGGACAAGAAATTCTACCTAAAAGAAGGGGAGACCTACGATCTGTCCATCTGGGAAGGAAAGGTCATAGACATAAAGGTTCCGACCAAGATGGTATTCGTCGTCGCCGTAAGCGAAAATTACATAAAGGGCGATACCGCTACCGGTGCCACCAAGCCGATTGTTACCGATACGGGCCTTACCGTGCGTGTTCCCCTGTTTATAAAGCAGGACGAGAAGATTCTGGTCAACACCGAAACCAACGAGTATGTGGAGAGGGTAAATTCCTAGCCACCCCAAGCCGATATCTATCGATGCGGACTATCTGCTTTCCCATTTCGTAAACAAAACGGTTCCATTTAGATTCAGGGGTATGGATTTCGCCTTTGACCTTTCCCAGGGGCTGTTCAGTTCCGCTGGCGTGGATGTGGGGACGCAGCTTTTGTTAAAGGTCGTTTCCCGTATGTTTGACGGGAATTTCCCAGCCGGGTCCAGGAAGGTGCTGGATGCTGGTTGCGGAGTGGGCGTTATTGGGATATGCGTGGCTGCGGCCCAGGATGGCCTTGTCGTACGATGCCAGGATCGGGACGAGCTGGCCAGACTTTTCACCCTGCACAACGCGGCAAAAAACAACGTTTCGTTGGAAGCCTATGCCGAACCGCTCCTGGCTGGCCCCAAGGATGAGCCTTGGGATCTGATTCTTTCCAATGTACCCGCAAAGGCTGGAACCCCGGTCCTGGAGGACTTTGTTAGCCGATCCCTAGGCTTGCTGAACCCCGGCGGCAGGGTTGCCATTGTAGTGGTACACACCCTGGCGGATTTTTTTCGCGATAGGATTAGCCTGGCTGGGGCGGAACTTCTTTCGGAGCAGCAAGGTTCGGGGCATAATGTGTTTGTGTATGCCGCTAAGGAAGCCCTGGCTACCCAAGAGAGGGCCGTGGAGGCGGGGCCGGGGTTTCTTTCGCGTTACCCCTTTTACCTTCGCACTATCGCCCAGGATAAAATCGAAGGCATTCCCCTTGGCATAGAGGCGGTTCACGGTGCTTCTGGCTTTGACGGGGCTGGCAATGCGGTACAGGTCGCGGCTAAGCTGGTCGGTCGTATCGGGCCTGCCTGGGATGGCGATTCTCCCCTGCTTGTCCACGAACCTGGGCAGGGCTTTTTCCCCTGTTGGCTACTGGAGTTCCTGCGGGGCCAACCCGCCGGTGGGTTGCGGATGGTTCTTTCCGGCAGAAACATACTCGCGCTTGAAGCGGCGTGGCACAATGTGGCCCTACGGAACGATGCCACGGATATATCCATCGTTCCGGCTGCTGACTTGCGCCTGGGTAAGGCTGCGCTTCTTAACGCCACTGGCGAAAGACGATATGCCTCTGTGCTTGCTTTCCCCGAGCTTCTGCCGCAAAGCTCCCTGCCAAAGGGAACCGATCAGCTTGCCACGCTATGGGCTTCCGTTCCTTCACTGTTAATGAAAGGTGGGATTCTTCTGGTGACTTTTGCCTCATCGGACGCGGAACGCTTCGATAGGAAGAAACCCGCTGGCTTTATTCGCCTGGGCGGCATAAAGCGCGATGGATTTCGTGCCCTGGCGTACCGGTTGGCGGAAAGTGCTTCCACCGGGTATATTGAGCCAAGGGAGCAAAAATAGATTGAAGGTATCGACAAAGGGCAGATATGCGCTGCGTATGCTGCTTGATTTGGCCGAACGCAAGGACGACGGGTTTATTTCACTCAAGGAAATCGCCGAAAGGCAGAACATATCGAAGCAATACCTTGAGCAGATTGTCTCGCTGCTGCAAACCTCGAACATGCTACGTGCCAACCGGGGCAAGCAGGGCGGCTACATGCTGGCGAAAAAGCCATCGGAATGTACTGTTAGAGAGATTCTACGCGTTACCGAAGGCAGTCTTGCGCCTGTGGCCTGTCTTGAGGACGATGTAAACCAGTGCGAACAGGTAATGTTCTGCAAAACGCTGCCAATGTGGGAGGGGCTTAGAAAGGTTGTCGCCGATTACCTTGACGGCGTTACCCTACAGGACATGCTGGATCAGTACGAGAAGCAGAACGCCGATAACTATATCATCTAAGGGCAGCCTGGGATTGCCGTGAAAAAAATAAGCCGAAAGTTTTCATACTCTTGACCATTTATGTTCATTATGGATATGCTGGAATGGAACAGGAGGATACAGTTATGAAAGTAGTTTTTGTCGCGCTTATCGCGGCAGCCATTCTGATGTCGACAGGCTGCGAGAGAAGGGATGCCCCCGTCCGCCAGCTTGCCGAGGGTGAAATTTCGGCCCTGCTCTTGACCGATGCTACAGGAATTGACGACAGGTCGTTCAATGCCGCCGCATGGCAGGGAATGCTGGATTTCTATGGCGAAGCTTGGGATCGCACGCCTAACCGGGGCCGTCTCTATGACGTGCTGACCGCGGCGACCATGGACATGTACATCCCGAACCTTAGACATGCCGTGGACGAGGGCTTCGACCTTATCATCGCGACTGGGTTCACCTGGAGAGAGGCGCTTGCCGAGGTCGCCACAATCTATCCCAATCAGAACTTCCTTATAGTTGACGTTGCCGGCATCAACATGCCAAACGTAATGGAAGCGATTTTCGCCGAGCATGAAGGCTCCTTCCTTGTCGGGGCGGCTGCGGCCTTGCAGGCCCTGGAAGAGGGCATCGAGAACCCCCGTTTTGGCTTTATCGGCGGCATACCTGGGGCATTGATTACCAGGTTCCATGTTGGTTTCGTGCAGGGTGTGCTTTCGATCATTCCCGATGCCGATGTCCTTGACTTCTACGTGAACAGTTGGGGCGAGCCGGCTCTTGCCAGAACCCAGGCAATGGCTTGGTATAACGATGGCGTGTTCGCCATTTTCTCGGCGGCCGGGGCTAGCGGCAACGGCACCATTGCCGAGGCCAGGGATCAGCGGATCATGGGCAACAACGTTTGGGCCATCGGTGTCGATTCCGACCAGTTCGAAGAAGGCCGCTACAGCGATACCCAGTCTGCTGTGCTTACCTCGATGATCAAGCGCGTGGAATCCAGCGTGGTTTACGCCCTTAACGCCGTAGAGGCGGATAATTTCTATGGGCGCACCATCGTCTTCGACCTTCCAATGGAAGGCGTAGGGTTTTCCACAACCAATCCCGCCCTTCGCCCCAGCGTTATAGCCCAGGTCGAGCAGATAAGGGAAAGAATTATCTCTGGTGATATCGTCGTGGTACCCACTCTTGCCGAGGCGATGCAGCTTCCTGGTTTCCCCCAGGACTTGATGGCGATTGATGGTTAATTGTTAAGTGAAAGGCTCTTGCATGAAAACTGCAAGAGCCTTATTTGTTTAGAAATCTAGGGGGTGTAGTGCCGGCCATTGAAATGCTGGGGATAAGCAAGGCCTTCCCGGGGGTTCTTGCCAACGATGGTGTAGACCTACGGGTTGAACAGGGCGAAATTCATGCACTTCTTGGAGAAAACGGGGCCGGCAAATCCACCCTTATGTCGATTCTTTTCGGCTTGTACGAGCCCGATTCTGGGATCATAAAAATACGTGGCAAACAGGAAAAGATCCGCAGCCCCAACGATGCCACAGCCCTGCAAATCGGCATGGTGCATCAGCATTTCAAGCTGGTACACAACTTTACCGTTACCGAAAATATCATTCTTGGCCTTGAGCCTCGTGGCTTTCTTGGAAACGTCAGTCTGCGCAGTGCCCGGGAACGTGTGGCCGAGCTTTCCGACACCTATGGTCTGGACGTGGATCCAGGTGTTCGGGTCGAAAATATCACCGTTGGTATGCAGCAACGGGTGGAAATACTCAAAATACTGTACCGCAACGCCGACATACTCATTTTTGACGAACCCACGGCAGTATTGATTCCACAGGAAGTTGACGAGCTTCTGGCGGTTTTTCGCCGCCTAAAGTCCGAAGGCAAGACGATTCTGTTTATTACCCACAAGCTAAAGGAAATAAAGTCCGTGGCGGATCGTTGCACGGTGCTTAGGCATGGCAAGTATATGGGTACCGTGAACGTGGCCGACGTAAGCGAGCAGGAACTTGCCGAAAAAATGGTAGGGCGAACGGTTTCGTTTCGAATGCAGAAAGAGCCCGCGAAGCCAAAGGACGAGGTTCTTAAGATCGAAAGCCTGACGGTAATCGGCGCGAAGGGTACCCCTGCTGTCAGCGACCTTTCGCTGGAACTGCGCTCTGGCGAGGTCTTGGGCATTGCCGGCGTTGATGGCAACGGCCAGTCCGAGCTTGTAGGGGCCATTGCCGGCCTTTTGCCGATACGTTCCGGAAGGATACTTCTGGACGGTCGCGATATTTCCAAGGACAACGTAAGAAAGCGCAACGAGGCGGGGCAGGGGCTGGTTCCCGAGGACAGGCAGAAACACGGCTTGGTTCTGGATTTCCGCATTGATGAAAACCTTATTCTGCGTAACTTCCGCAAAGCCCCGTTTTCGAACACCCTTGGCTTTCTGCGGTTCCCCACGATTACCGAAAACGCCCGCAGGCTAATCGGCGACTTTGACATACGGGCCGGCAAGGGACCGGAAACCTTGGTCAAGTCAATGTCCGGCGGCAACCAGCAAAAAGTAATCGTCGCCCGCGAGATAGACCAGTCCCCAAGGCTCCTTGTCGTGTCGCAGCCGACGCGGGGTCTTGACGTTGGGGCCATCGAATACATTCACCGCCGCATAATCGAGGAGCGGGACAAAGGCTGCGCCGTCCTTCTTGTGTCCTTTGAGCTGGACGAGGTTCTCAACCTTTGCGATCGAATTGCCGTCATTTCCGCAGGAAAGATACTCGGCGTGCTTCGTTCCGACGAGGCGGATGAGCGGCGTATTGGTGCGATGATGGGAGGTGTCCATGCTTGACAAGTTGCGGCGAGCGATTGCCGGTAAGGTGCCCAATAACGGTTCCGGCGGTCGTTTAAACGCCTTTAGTGGCCGCTTTCTTGAGGCGTTTACCAGCTCCGATGGCCTTGTTTCCGTTGTGGTGGTGGCCTTGGGGTTTCTGGTGGCGACACTTATCCTTGTTATCATCGGTAGGAACCCCGCCGGGATGTACGAGGCGATTGTGCAGGTGGTTACCGGCTTCGACATTCGCCCCGGCAGGGGAGGCTGGAACCCGCGACACATCGGGGAATGGCTTCTGTTATCCACCCCGTTAATCCTATGCGGCCTTTCCATGGCGTTTGCCGCTCGTACCGGCCTTTTCAATATCGGTGCCGAGGGGCAGTACATCGTTGGCCTGACAGCCGCCCAGGTTATCGCGCTTTCTTTTCCGCCGATTCCCGTGCTTCATGCGGTGGTCTCGGTGCTTGGGGCCGTTGTCGCGGGCGCGGCCTGGGGGGGCATAGTCGGCTTTTTCAAGGCGCGGTATAGGGTTTCGGAGGTCGTCGCGACGATCATGATGAACCACATCGCCCTCTTTTTCCACCGAATCGTTACCCTTAGGCTTCCTGGTGCGTTGCCCCATAGAACGCCCGACTTTCCTGAAACTGCAACTATCGCAAGCCCGTTTCTGGCCTCGCTGACCAACGGTTCCAGGCTTAACCACGGCCTTTGGCTTACGCTGGCGGCGATTGTCATTTACTGGCTTATTATGAGAAAAACGAAGCTGGGTTATTCCCTGCGGGCCACGGGGCTGAACAGGGATGCGGCCCATTACGGCGGGATCAACGTTAAGGCAAGTATTACCACCGCAATGGCCATAGCCGGGGGCTTTGCGGGACTTGCCGGGGGTATAGTCTCGCTTGGCGTGTTTTCCTTTGGGCGCGTGCTTACGGCTTTCGAAGGTTTCGGCTTTGAAGGCATTGCCGTCGCCCTTGTCGGCAACAGCACGGCCTGGGGGGTTGCCCTTGCGGGTTTGCTTTTCGGTATGCTCAGATCCGCCCAACCCATAATGCAGATGCGAATGATTCCCAGAGAGATAACCTCGATGATCGTCGGAATGGTCGTTATCTTTATATCCCTACGTGCGGGTCTGCGGTTGCTGATTGACTGGCGAATGAAGGAACAGGCCCGGCTCGCCCGCGAACGGGATGCCGTTGGGGAAAACGGCGTTAAGGAGGAAGTGTGATGGAATTCATGCAGCCGATATTGAACATGATGCCTTCCACATTCATGATAACCTCCCCGATCCTAATCGCCGCCATTGGCGGAATGATCTGCGAACGCGCCGGCGTGGTCAATATCGCCTTGGAAGGGCTTATGGTGATGGGCGCGATGACCGCCGCCGTAACCCAGTTCTTTCTGGGGGGCACTCTCGGCTTTTCCATTCCCCTGGCCCTGCTGCTTGCCTCTGTCGTGGGTGGGGCGTTTTCCTTGATACATGCGTTTGCCTCCGTCACGCTGCGGGCCGACCAGGTTATTTCCGGGGCTGGGATAAATCTGCTTTCATTGGGCCTGACTGTTTTTGTATGTCAGCTTTTGTTTAACATGGATCGCACGCCGTCCCATATTGGCATGATGCGGGGCTTTCTTGGGCTTTTTCCCACGCTGTGGATAGCCCTGGCAATATTGGCTTTAACCTGGTTCGTTCTGTACAAACGCCCCTGGGGTCTGCGACTGCGCGCCGCCGGGGAACATCCGCAGGCCCTTGCGTCTGCGGGTGTTAATGTCATTAAAATTCGCTACATAGCCGTGTTGATATCTGGCCTTCTTGCTGGCCTTGCCGGCGGGAGCGTGGTTCTTACCCAGGACATTCAGTTTACGACAAGTACGATAAATGGCACGGGCTTTATCGCCCTTGCTGCGGTGTCCTTTGGCCGTTGGCTTCCCCTGGGCATACTTGGTTCCAGCTTTCTTTTTGGCATGTCGTCTGCCTTGGCTGTGCATATCGTTAACATTCGCAACTTGCGCATGTTTCTGCCTTCGGAGTTTTTCAGTGCCATACCGTTTTTGATAACGCTTATCACACTGATACTTTTTAGCGGCAAGGATTATGCGCCCCGTTCCGTGGGCAAGCCTTTTGATAAGGGGAAGAGTTAGGGGCTGGTGTTATGGGGCGATGTATATTCGCCTTTGCTTTGTTCGCATGATCCCATAGACCATCACTGCCCTGGGGTCGCCCCCGAATCGGTCATGCTGTTTTCCCCGTCAATGGCGGTGAGCAACTGTTCGATTTGTGTCATCACGTAATCTTGACGGCTTACTCCGCCATCTCCTGGAAAAGACCTTGCCGCCATTTTGTGTAGTCAGAAGGCTCGCGGCGCATAAGCACTATAAAACGCTCGGCTTCCACAAGCCCAAGCCGTTCGGCAAGGATTCGCATTCCCTCATCTTTAAGCATTGTGTTACTCAGCATCAAAGAACCTCCTTGCAAATATAACCCAAACAACGGGCGATGCCCGGTTCTTTTCCAGCCACCCGAAAGTCGGGAAGATGGTGTGGATGATCTTGTCCTTGACTTTATCCTGTAATTGCGTTACAATAACAGTGTGATAGCATCAAATGAAAAATACTCATGGGTAACTGAAAAACGAGATTTATATTTGCCGACCCAAATGTGGTGATTGTTCAGGATGCAAGGCATGACTATGGGGAAAACAGATATCTTGCTTTCGCAATGATAGCGGACGAACGATTTTCATTGTGCTTCACGCCAAGGGGCGACAAAATACACTTGATTACCATATTCAAAAGGCACAACGACAGACAATGGAGGTTGGACTATGAAGAGCAAACCTAAAATTACGCCGGAAATCATGGACATGATAAAACAGGCACCTGCCTTTGATCCGCAGGACATACCCGAATTAAAGGATTTTGTGCCCGGCAAGGTGGTCGC
>Ga0209755_10004980_pt1 | contig 15355 bp, 17 predicted proteins | sample TergutCo191P1_FD_187301 | JGI IMG/M metagenome (GOLD analysis project Ga0209755, IMG submission 187301) | Cornitermes sp. P1 segment gut microbial communities from Petit-Saut dam, French Guiana - Co191P1 (SPAdes) (version 2) | ecosystem: Host-associated > Arthropoda: Insects > Digestive system... | reverse complement strand
AAGCGGAAAATGCCTTTCATGTTGCCGTCTCAAAATTAGGGCTTTCGGGCAGGGCTTACCATGGAATTTTACGGGTAGCAAGAACCATCGCTGATCTTGAAGGGAAAGACATCATCGAGACAGAGCACATCCTGGAAGCCGTTCATCACAGGCGTTATGGAGACGACCCTTGGGATATTATGTCAATACAAATGTAAAGACAAAACGTCAATACATTTGTATTGACAAATTTAATGTGGAAATCCTTTGGAGACGGTTATACAAGCATTATGGCGCGGCTTTTAGACGAAGCAAAAAATCACCCGGAATGGATAAAAATGTGTTTATAACCAACCAATCCGGGTATCGGACCAGTCTGGTATCAGACTAGTAAAGCTCGGGGATCGCTTCAAGGATTGTGTCACTGATTTTTCTGCCGCGGCTTGAATAGCCGAGTCTGCGATCGGGGCGAAGGGAACCGTGAAAGTCGCTGCCTTCAGTGACATAGAGCCCAAGTTCTTGCGCAAGAGCTTCCAATCGGCGGCAAGCGCCCTGCTTTGCGGTTGGGTGCCACGCTTCGAGACCGGCAAGCCCCAAGTCTTTTAATTTTTTTATAACATCGGGAAGGCGGCCCCATGCGATAAAAAGCGAAATGGGATGCGCAAGTATGGGAATGCCGCCGGATTGGCGTATCAGGGAAACTGCGTCTTCAAATTTAAGTCCGTCTTTTGGGACGTACAAGGGTTTTCCCACGCCGAGATACCGCGCAAAAGCCTGTTTTACGTTTTTTACCACCTTGTGTTTTATTAAAAGTGCGGCAAAATGGGGTCGTCCGACTGAACCATTGCCGTTTTTTGCGCCTGCTATTTCCAAAAGTTCTTCCCATGTTGCCTCGATACTGAACTCGTGCATCCTGTCAAGAATCTCCCTGTTTCTGACTTCGCGCCTGCGCGATAGCCACTCAACAGCAGAAATAAAATCGGAAGTGGGAGATTTAATTCCCAAACCGAGAAGATGAAACTCCCCTCCGGGACCGAGTCCCTGCCAATTGATGTTCACCTCGATTCCGGGAATGAAATGAAACGGTTTCCCGTCAACTGTTTCCAACTTTGCGGCGGCTTTTGCGCTTTCCAAACCGTAAATTGTGTCATGATCGGTAAGAGCAAGGGCGCGAATGCCTGTCTTTGCGGCTTCCCTGACAAGCAAAGCAGGAGATAAATCACCGTCGGATATGTTCGAGTGCGTGTGTAAGTCGACCATTAGTAATATTATAGCAGAAATAACCGATAATAATAGGAAGAAAAGCCCGCAATCGTTGATTTTAGGGGTAAAAATGATTAAAATGGTAGTAATATGTTAGAATACACCTTGGCAAATGGGGTGATTGTTTCCCCCGGTAAAAAGCAGCGTACCGGCAATTTGGGAATTAAAGGGGAAAAGATCGTCTCCGGTGGCGGTAATGTCAAAATCGATCTGAAGGAAAAATCCTTCGTATATCCTTCGCTAATAAATACACATGATCATTTACAGGGGAATTATCGTCCGCCTGTAGGTCCCGAAAAGGGAAAATTTTATCTTACTTGGCTGCCCTGGGATAATGATTTGAAAGCGTCAAAGACATTTCAGGAACGCTCAAATTTAAATCGCGAAGATCTTTATGCGCTTTCGGGTTATAAATGCCTGTTTTCGGGCGTAACTACCGTAAACGACCATTTTCCGCACCAGTTAAACTGCCAGATACTGCCAACTTTGCCTGTCAGGGCCATTCAGGAATACTGCCTTGCCCATGAAAGTACGTCTTACGATTTGAAATGGGGTGACGGCATCGAGGTGGAACACAAGCTTGCCGTTAAAAACAAATGGCCGTTTATCACACATCTTTCCGAAGGTTTTGACGATGAAGCGATGCACGGTTTGGAAATTCTGGAAAAATTGGGGGTTTTGGACAATCATTGCCTTTTTGTCCATTGCATTGCATTCAGCGACGAAGACATTAAAAAAACCGCAAAAGCGGGGGCAAGCGTCTCATGGTGCGGTTTTTCGAACATGTTTATGTTCAATGTAACTGCGAAAGTGCGTAAAATGCTTAAAGAAGGCGTAAATGTAACAATCGGAACCGACTCGTCGGCAACAGGGGCCGCAAATCTCCTTGCCGAAATGAAGTACGACAGGGAACTTTACCGAAATCTTTACGGCGAAGACCTTCCCGCAAAAACCATCTTTGAGATGGTGACCGTAAATGCGGCAAAAGCTTTCTGGATGCAGGACAAAACAAGCCGCCTGGAAGAAGGCATGTTAGGCGATATTCTGGTTTTGAGGGCAAAAGAAGATAACCCCTACGAGAACCTTGTCAATGCGGGCATGAAAGATATAGAATTACTTGTACTGGAAGGAAAGCCAATATACGGCGAGATGCGTTTCCTTGACGCTTTTCAAAACCGGAATGAGCTTCCTGAAGGGTATACAAAAATTGTTGTTGGGAAAAGGGACATGTTTGTCAAGGGAGACCCTGCAGGTCTCTACAATGAGGTCAGGAAGAAAGTCGGTTTTAAAAAAGAACTTGATTATCTGCCGTTTGAACCTGCCACAAAGGAAGGAATTTAATGCCAAAACCGGCTCAATACCGAACAGGTTCTCTTATTTACTTCCAGGGAGATCCTGCAGATAAAATATATATTCTTCAGACCGGAAAGGTAAGCCTTGTCTATCAGGATATTGAGACAGGAGCAGACATCAGGGACTCTGTTCAGCCCGGCGAATTCTTCGGCGTTAAATCCTCGCTTGGCCGTTATACCCGCGAAGAAAACGCCGTTGCCCTTTCCGACACAACCGTCATGATTTTTACAGTCGCCGAGTTTGAAGCCGTTGCGATGGCGAATTCAAGAATCATCATGAAGATGCTAAAAGTTTTTTCCAACCAGATGAGACGCGTTCACAAACAGGTTTCCAAGGTTATGGCAAAGGAAGAACAGCCGCCTGCAGACGGTCTTTACAATGTTGGCGAGTTTTATCTAAAGAACAAACGGTTTACGCACGCAAAGCATGTGTTCAGCCGTTATCTGACATTTTATCCCTCGGGCAAAAACGCGCTTCAGGCGACTAAAAATCTTGAAATTGCGGAAAATGCGCTTTCACGTTACGGAGACGGAAAAGGTCCCGGCGTTTCCATAAGTCAGGCAGGTTCGTTATCGCCGTCAGCGTCGCAGGGCGCTTCGGACAGAACGACAAAATCTTTTTATGATGCCGTAAGCATGGTTTCGCAGGGGAAATATCAGGAAGCGTTTTTGTCGTTCAAGCAGATAGTTGACGCAAATGTCGATCAGGAATGGACTGCAAAAGCTTCGTTCGAAATCGGCAGATGCATGTTCCTCCTTGAAAAATTCGAAGAAAGCTTGAAGTATTACACGAACATGCTTACCCAGTTCCCGAAGCATCCCGACTTGAAAGAAGCGATGTTCATAATGGGTCAGTGCAACGAAAAAATCGGAAGAAAAGATCAAGCTGTCGCTTTCTATAAAAAGATTATTTCAATGGGCGGAGACGACGTTACAATCGATAAAGTTAAACGGGCGTTAACCGCCCTGGAGGAATAAGATGGCTATGGACTTGGCGGCATTCGGCCGTTTTTCCCGGACATTTCCAAAAGGAGACATTATTTTCTCCGAATTTGAGTTAGGTGACACTTTTTACCTGATACAGTCTGGAAAAGTTCAGCTTGTCAAGCTTGTCGGCGATATAGAAAGAACCTTGGACATTCTTCATCCGTCGGAAATGTTCGGCGAAATGGCAATTCTGGAAAACTCGCCGCGTTCTGCCACCGCCATCGCTCTTGACGAAGTAAAAGTGCTTGAGTTCAATTCCCAAAACTTTGAAATTCTTCTGCTTGGAAATCCGCAAATCGCGCTTAAGCTTTTAAAAATGTTCTGCAAACGCATTTACGATTCAAAACGCCGATTCATGATTTTAACGCTGCCGGATCAACAGGCAAAAGTCGCCGACGTTTTCCTGATGCTTGACGAAACCCAGCCTGACATTGACAAAACCAGCGAAAGGCGCGAATTTAAAACAACTGTCGAAGGCGTGGCTCACTGGGCGGGCATGAGCGCGAACGAAGCAAGAGACATTCTTGGGCACTTTGTAAATCAGCGCCGCGTGGAAATATACCCCGACAGAATAGCCGTTAAAAACATCAATGACTTTTCGCGCTTTGTCGGTTCAAGGCGCAATAATTCAAGGGGCGCATAAATGGATTCGGATAATCAGTATAACAGCCTTGAAACCCCGATTGTTCCCGAGAATGCAAAAGGTTTTGGAAATTTAACCGAAACAATGCTGCAATACTTAAAACAAGCGTCTCCATGGATGCAATTTATCGGCATCTTGGGCTTTATTACATGCGGTCTTATTGCAGTCGGCTCGATTTTTCTTACTGTCGGTCTTGCTTCAGCATTTGCTTTTTTGGGCGAATTTGGCAATATACCGATTTGGCTTGTCGTTCCATTGTACCTGTCTTTTGGAGTGCTGTTGTTCTTTCCGTCTTTTTTTGCGTTTAACATAGGTTCGAAGATTCGCAGACATCAGTACAGCAACGCAGACGAAGATTTGGAACAGGCGTTTAAAAATAACAAGTCTTTATGGAAGTTCAGCGGCATCATGTGCATTATCTCGATTGCATCCTTGCCGGTAATATTAATTTTAACCGTTTTATTTTCATTTATAACGGCGCTGAGATAGTCTTGAGTAATGTCAAACCGAATAAATACCAGTTTAGATCCTTCCATCAAGGCAATAACTCCCGAAGGGGTTGAGTTTGTTCTCTCTCCCGCAGGACTCCCTGTCAGAACAATCGCTTATGCAATTGACAAATTAATTCAATGGGCGATCCTTTTGTTTATGTACATCATGTATGAACTCCTGAATTTTTCATTTGGTTTTTGGATTTTTTTCATTGTCATGTTCTGCGTAAACTGGTTGTATCATATTATTTTTGAACTTGCTTTTAAGGGACAAAGCATCGGAAAACGCACAATGGGATTAAGAGTGGTTAAAAACGACGGTTCTCCTGTTGACCCGGCTTCGTCTTTTATCCGAAACCTTTTGCGTTTTGCGGATTCTTTTTTATTGCTTTTTCCGATTGCCTACATTTGCATTGCATCCAGCAAGGGATTCAGGCGAATCGGCGACTGGGCGGGCGGCACGCTTGTCGTTTATTCATCCTTGGCCAAGAATCGGATTAACAATTCGCTAAGCCGCACTCTTGAAAATTTTGAGCCGGTTACGCCGCCAAGAACTGTCTCGCAAAATGAAAAGCAGCTTATTCTTAACTTTGCAAGACGCTATTCCCTTTTGGGAGAAGCCAGAGCAAACGAAATTGCAAAAATTTATGCGCCGAGCGCCGCATACCTGATGGGAATTGCGCGAAAATTATCGGGTGAAATATAATGACAGAACAGAGTTTTGTACAGAGAAGAAGCGGCATTTGGAACGATTTTTCCGTTCTTGTAAGGGGAAACAGACGCGATCTGAAAAAAGGCGCAGTATCTTTTATACGACTGTTCAGGGAACTTACCCAGGATTTAAATACGGCAAAATCAAACAATTACGATCCTGCAATTATTGAACGGCTTAACGCATTGGTTAACGAAGGAAATCAAATTCTTTACGGTCAGCATTCATGGCCCATAAAACCGTTTTTAAATTTCATCTGGCGGACATTTCCGCAAAAAATACGCCTTCACTGGAAAGGCGTTCTTGCGTGCATGCTGCTCTTTTACGGAATCTCGTTTTTTTTTGGATTTCTTTGCGTTGTTTTCCCGGACATTTCCAAAGAATTAATGTCGCCTTTTCAGCTTAGAGGCATGGAAAACATGTACGACCCCGACAACTCCCGATACCTGAAGCCGCGCAATGCTTATGAAGATGCGGATATGTTCGGGTATTATATAATGAACAACATAACGATTGCTTTTAGAACGTTCGCAGGCGGCATTTTTGCGGGTGTCGGCAGCCTGTTTTTACTCTGTTTTAACGCCGGTGTATTTGGAATAGTAAGCGGACATTTGATTAATGCAGGTTTTTCAAAAACATTTTTCCCGTTTGTAATCGCCCACGGTTCATTTGAACTTACCGCAATTGCGTTTTCCGCTTATGCAGGATTGATTTTGGGTTACAGTTTTTTTATCACAAAAGGATTAAGCCGAACGGCATCGCTGAAAAAAGCGGGACAGGATGCATTCCCGATAATTGCGGGAAGCGCGTTAATGCTTGTCATCGCGGCTGTGATAGAAGCGTTTTGGTCTTCCAAACATCTTTTTCCGATTGAGCTTCGCATAGGATCGGGCATCGGATGCTGGGTTCTTGTGCTTTTTTATTTTTTATTCGCAGGCAGAAAGAGGAAAAAACATGAACCTTCCTTTTAATGATGCGTTAAAAAGAAAAAGCGTTCAGGAAGCCGCCGACACTGGCATCCTTTTATGGCGGGAAAATTTTGGTTATTTCATTCTTTTCTTCGCAATTCCTTTATGGATATGCGCTTTTGCGCTTCGCATTTTCCTTCCCGGCAATTATGTTTATTTTTCCTGGCTTGCAATTTGGCTTTTAAAGCCGCTTTTTGACAGAATTGTCCTGCATATTATTTCCATTAAATTTTTTGAAAGGGACGCTAGTTTTAAACGCCTTTGCCGGGGCATGATAAAAACAATTTTCAGGGGGCTTTTGGGCGATTTGCTCTGGAGACGCTTCAGCCTGAACCGTTCCGCCATGATGCCGATGCGCATTTTGGAGAAAAACATAAAAACATTCAAGGCATTCAACGAAAGAAAAAAATATTTGCTAAACGGCGGAATCGGCTATTGCCTGATTCTGACATTATGGGGATTCGCGGTAGAAATTGCCCTGCTGTTTGGAGAAGCCGCTTTTTACAATTTTATCAACGAACTTTTATTGAGCGGCAGAATGCCTTTGGGCAATTCAAAGGAAGCGGAAGTGTTCTTTTTTGCAGGATGGTGTTTTAATATGATTCTGATAGAAACCGTTTATGTCTGCATGGGCTTTACCCTTTATATTAACAGCCGTGTAGCCGTAGAAGGATGGGATTTGGAAATCGCGTTTAAAAATTTAAAAAAATTGGCCGCCGTTGTAATTGTTTTTGCCTGTCTCCTTTTGCCTTTAAACTCTTATGCCGACGAACCTCCTTCCAATGAGGCTCCTCTTGAATTACTGCAAAAAATTCTTGAATCTCCCGATTTTGGCGGAGAAGAAGACACATGGAATTTAAAATTAAGAAGGCCTGCGCAACCCGGACAGCACAGAGGGATTACTTTGCCAGAAAACCTGCGGGAGATTGTTGCAAAAAGCCTTTTAATTATCTTGATAGGCGTAATTGCGGTGATAGCCGTATTTTTAATACTTTATCTTCGCAAATACGAAATGAAAAAAGGCGGAAACGGAAAATCCGTTTTAAAAAGCCAAAAAAACGACGCGGATGATCCTGTGTTTCTTTTGGAAAAAGCGATTAATTATCACAAACAGGGAGAGATTCGCCTTGCATGGGGATATTGCACCGCAGCCGCAATACATTCCTGGCATAATTTCCGCGGAATAGAATTTCCGCCGAACGCCACGGAAAACGACTGCGCAAAAATTGTATGTTCAATATCAGATAACAGCCCCAAAGCATTAAACTTTGCCAATTTGATAAAAAATTGGGTTTATCTCGCTTATGCAAAACGTCTTCCCGCAGAAGGAAGCTTTGACGAAGCCGTAGATTTATGCATTTCCTTAAGGAACGAAAATGATTAAAAGAATATACATTATTGCGGCAGTTGTTCTCATTCTTGCAATATGCGGCATTCTTGTTTTTTATAATTTTGAAATCGTGCCCGGGAAAAAATGGTTAAATCCCTCGGAAGAATATTACCAAAACTCTTTTCTGGGACTTGAACGATGGCTGAAGGAGACAGGTCATTATGTCAACCACAGTTTTTATTTTTTGAGGGAAGACATTGAGGACATAACGGAAAGAATGATCATTCTTCCCGCATGGAGAAGTTTTTGGGATTATACGGATGAAATCAAATTATGGATTGAACAAGGCGGATATCTTTTTTTACATATTGATCGTCACAGATTGAATGAAGATTTTGATGTATTCCTGTCCGATTTTGGACTTAAGATCAATAAGGAAAGATTGGATGTAACAGGACCCAATACTGATATTGTTTATCCCAGACTGGACGGAAACATCAATTTCATTGTTGAAAATGAGGAAAACGCATATATCGAATACGACAATGCTAGCCTGATAAGACTTGTAGATGTTCCGTATGGCAATGGCAGATTAACAGTTACAGGCACGCCGTTTTTCCTGTATAATAGATACATAAAAGAGGAAGTTAATGCGTTATTGGCCTGGAAATTGACAGGAGAGCGCCTGGCGCAAGACGAAGGCGTATTGATAATCAGGCAGCAGGGAGAACCCGTTCCTGAAAATTCAATTATCGGCACGATATGGAAAAGAGGGAACCTTGTTCCTTTGCTTGTTTCCGCATTTGTCTTGATTTTTATCGGATTCTGGATGACGATTCCTGTTTTTGGACTGGTATCTTATGACAAGCAAAGGAATTCAAGACCGATTAAGGATCGGTTTACGGCAGAAATAAAGTTCTTAAAAAAACAAAACGCTCTTACTTATTATCTTGAAGTATACGCAAGGGAGAATAAAAGAAAAATTGTTTATGAAAAGGAAGACTCTTACAGTTATAGAGACCTAATAAATCAATATCGGAGATTATTCAATGGAACAACTAAAATTTAACGTGGAAACCGCTTCTGCCAAACTGGAGCAGGTAAGGAACGAAATCGCCAAGGCATTTATCGGCCAAAGGCAGCTTGTGGATCATGCGTTGATCACATTAATCGCAGGCGGTCATCTTTTGGTGGAAGGCGTGCCGGGTCTTGGAAAAACTCTCCTCGTCCGCGCTATCGCAAAAACCGTAGGCGGCGATTCAAAACGCGTGCAATTAACTCCCGACCTTATGCCTGCGGACATTACAGGCAACATCATGCTGGATCCGGCAACGGGAAAATTTGTTACGCGCAAGGGTCCTGTGTTTACAAACATTTTAATCGCGGACGAGATTAACCGCGCGCCTGCAAAGACGCAAGCCGCGCTTTTTGAGGCAATGCAGGAGTTTCAGGTAACGCTAGACGGCGAAAGCCACAAACTGCCCTCCCCTTTCATGGTAATGGCAACCCAAAACCCCTTTGAACATGAAGGAACATATCCTCTTCCCGATGCGCAAAAAGATCGCTTTTTGATGAAAGTAATCGCGGACTATCCAAGTCTTGAAGAAGAAAAAACAATGGTTACCCAAATTTTAACGGGTGACATCGGCGCAGAATTGTCAATTGCCGATGTAAATACCGTTCTTGACACTTCGGAGCTGACCGACATAAAAAATCTCGCGGCATCCCTGCGCGTTGATCCCCTAATCGTCGATTATGCTGTGCGCATAACAGCCGCAACAAGGGAAACGCCCGCAGTTGAAACAGGAGCCGGTCCCAGAGGAAGCCTTGCCCTTATCCGCTGCGCGCGCGCAAGCGCTTTGCTGCAAGGCAGGGATTTCGTTCTTCCCGATGACATAAAAGCTCTTACAAGCGTGGTTCTTGCGCATCGTTTGACTCTTTCCGCAGAAAGCGAACTGGAGGGATTGCAGGCAAAGCAGATAATCGAAAACCTTCTGCAAAAAATTGAAGCGCCAAAGGGAATAAATGAACAAGACTGACAAAAAAAACGAAGAGCGTGAAAACAGCCGCGCATCCTTTATGCCCGGCAGAACATTTTTTATTACTTCCCTTTGCTATCTTGTTTTGGGATGCTTTTCGTTTTTTTACAGTTCGGTTTACCTGTTTTGGTTTTTTGCAAGCCTAATATTGATTCCTGTCGTAATAATCGATCTTGCACTGATGCTGTTGTTTGCCGACCGTTTTCGCGTTGAAAGGGAGATACCCTCTTCTTTGTCGCAGAACACGCCCGCACATGTAAAACTTTTCATCCACCGCACCAGATTTTTTCTGCCAGGCGCAGTGCGTCTTTATGATTTATACCCAAGCTCAATGAGCGCATCGGTCTTCCCTGTAAAATTAAAAATGAAAACAAAAGAGACGCAGCTTTTCGAATACACGTTAATGCCAGATGAAAGAGGCCCGTGGTATTTTACGGGGACTGAATTTTTGCTAAGCTCATTTTTGCATTTCTGGCGTTTGCGCGTAACACATGACAATATCAGCAGGGGACGCACTTATCCCAACTTTAAGCAAATGGCGCGGGGCGTAGATTTAAAAGGAAACCCTGAAAATGCGGATGTAAAAAATATCAGAAAGCGCGGACAGGGTTTGGAATTTGAAAGCCTTAGGGATTATCAGGAAGGCGATTCAATCCGTTCAATCGACTGGAGAGCCACAAGCCGCAACCGTACGCTGGACGGCAGGCTAAAACTCATTGTAAGAAACTACGAAGAAGAGCAGGATCAACAAATACTTTTTATTATCGATTCGGGATACCGCCTGCCCGACGAACAGTTTGACAGCGCGCTCGAAGCAATGCATTTGCTTTCGTATGTCGCGCTCAAACACGGCGATTCCGTTGCCGCCGCAAGTTTTGGCGCGCGCGATCTTTGGATACCTCCGCGAAAAGGCATGAAAGCGTACACAGGACTTATGAACGAATTATACGACCTTCACAGCGCGCCTGTTCCGTCTTCGCCTTTTTCCGCAATCGAAAAGGCATTAACTCATCTTAACAGAAGAAGTTTTATAATTTTAATCAGTAACTTTCGCGAAGAAGACGGCGAATCCCTGTCATGGATACTTCCGCGCATTAACAAAAAGCATCTGCTTTTGATGGTCAGCTTTAGGGAAGATGATGCGGAAAAACTCTCCTTGCGCGGAAAAAACAAAACCGATGAAGAAGTTCTGGAAACTGCCGCCGCTTATTCGTATCTTGCCAACCGCCGCCGTTTGTACAGGAAATGGGAACATTCGGGGCTTTTGATACTGGAAACCTCGCCCTCGCATATATCCTCGGCCTTAATAAACAAATATTTAAGTGTTAAAAAATCAGGAAAACTGTAGTATCATTAATTATGGACAGCAAAAAACTTCTTGTGTTCTCCGACACCCATGGCTGTGTCCCGGAACTGAAAGCCGTCTTAAAATGGGCTTGCGATTACATTCCTCCAAACGGTTCGATTTGCGCTGTCGCTTGCTGCGGCGACGGTCTTTCCGACATACCAAAAGCGGCAAACGAATCCGGATTTTTCAGCGACTGGAAAATTGTCTGCGGGAACAATGACTATGACGTTCAGGCTCCCGAGTCGATTATTTTTGACATTAACGAACATATTTTTTTTATGAGCCACGGTCACAGGTACGGCTTATACGGCGGCTATCACACTTTTCTTTCGGCGGCAAAAAACATGAATGCGGACGCCGCTCTTTTTGGACACAGCCATATCCCTTTTTATAAAGTGATAGACGGCATCTCTCTTGTTAATCCCGGAAGCCTTGGTCGCCCGCGAAGCAAAGCGGGATCGACATTCGCAGTAATCGAATGCAAGGAAGACGAACCGATAAAAGTTGAATTTTTCGAAATAGGAAACAAAGGAAAAATCAAGTCCGTTAAAATTTAATCATTACCTTCAAAAATTTATAGAAAAAAAATATTAAAATTGATATAGTTTTTACAGAGGTAATATCATGGATAAAAAACAAGATGTCAATTCAAACAGATTTTGCGCGCTTCTTGCGGCAATAGCAATTCAATTGACGCTTGGAATTGCTTACATTTGGAGCGTCTTTCAAACAGGCATCGCAAACAGTCTTTTTAACGGCGACAATGCCGCGGCAGGGTTAACTTTTTCTTTGCTGCTTGCGACTTTGACAATCGGCAGCGTAATCGGCGGCAAAATTGCCGTTAAATATTCAACGCGTATTGTTGTGTTTATTGGCGGTATTATTTTGGGCATCGGCTTTTTTCTTGCCTCTTTTGTAACGGCAAATAATCCATGGCTTTTATGGCTGACATACGGAGCGATGGGCGGCATCGGCATGGGGTTTACATATTCCACAACAATCGCCTGCGCCCAAAAATGGTATCCTCATAAAAAGGGACTAGTAACAGGCATCATCGTTTCGGCGCTAGGTTTTGGCGGCGTTGTTTTTACGCCAATCATAGAAAGACTTATAATAACTTTTGGCGGGCAAAGCACAGGCGAACCGAAAACATTCATGGTTTTAAGTTTTATATTCCTTGCAGTTTGCTCGGTCGGAAGCTTGTTTTTAAGAAATCCACCCGAAGGCTACATGCCAGCTAACGCCGCTCCCGCAACAGCCGGCAAGCCTGCAAAAATAATTGTCGATTATTCTCCTTCCCAAATGTTAAAAAGCATAAAGTTTTATTTGCTCACCGGTTCTTTTATGCTTGCCTGCATGGGAGGGCTTATGATGATTGGGTTTGCAAAACCAATCGCGGTAGCAAAAGGATTGGAAACAACCGCAACAATCGGCGTACTTGCAATATCCATGTTTAATTCAATCGGACGCCTTGTCTGGGGAATGGTCTCTGATAAAATTGGACGAAAAAATACAATCATCATTCTGCTTGCAGGAACCGCGATTATTTCGCTTTTTGTAAACTCGGCGGCAGGTTACTGGATATACGGTTTAATCGCCCTTATCGGATTTTTCTACGGCGGACTTTTAAGCAACTTCCCGTCGCTTACCGCAGACCTTTTCGGCGCAAAACACATGTCAACAAATTACGGCATTGTGCTTTTGGGTTTCGGTGCAGGAGCGGTAATCTCATCGCAAATCGCGGGCTACTTTAAAAATTACGCTTCCGCAGATATCGATCTGATGTTCCCGGCATTTGTCATCGCTTCGTGTTGCGCGATTGTCGGCATCGGTTTGATAACTGCGTTAAAGATAATAAGGAAACGCGAGAGGGGCTTTTAGCCGCGAACACGCTCACGCATGTAATTATTTGACGGGTTTGTGGTAAAAACCTTCTCCTCCCCGAAAAAAAAGGAGCGAAGAAAATTCCCCGCTTTTGATAAAATCTCATTTCCCTTCAGTTTTAAGTATTTGTGGAATATTTCTTTTTGAATAAATAACTCTGTGTATCTCTACAATTTCTTTTTCGTTTCTTTTTTAATTACATTTCGCAGTTCAGTCATTACTTCATCATGGGTATATCGTTTTTTTGTTGACGCAGCCTGATATTCGGCTTCGTTTAATTTAACATATATCTGTGATTCAAAAAGATTCTGTTCATATGCGTCTAAACTCATTACAACCATATCGCCGCGTCCATTTTTTGTAAGAAAAATAGGCTTATTTGTTTTATGGACTTCCTTGGAAATATCTCCGAATTTATTCCTTAAATCAGAAACAGGGCGAATCATTGGTACTGTGGGCATTTAATCCTCCTGAATTTATCTATCATAATAATAACATAAATTATGATAGTTGTCAATGGCGGTTACTTCCTTTGAAATTGGGTAGCCAAAAACCTCTCGCCAAACTGCTTCGCACCTATGGTTCGCGCTCGCATAGACCGCCAAGAAAGAATTGAACTTAGAAAAATGGATTAGAGAAGATTTCACACGGAGGCACAAAGACACAAAAGAATTGTTTCCCTATCCTTTACACCTTAGTGTATCAATTATTAAAAAGCAATTAATACTACCATCACATGCTTGTCAATTTACAGGAAGTGAGGTAGAATAGTTTTTATGGAGAAAGTAAACCGTACAGGGAAAATTGTCGGAACAATATTAGTTGACTTGGGAAAATTATCGTTCGGAAGTTTGTTATTGGGTTCAGTACTGCGTGGCGGATTTGACCCATTACAAACTTTTATCATGGGAGCCGCTCTCGCCATAATACTTTTTGTTCTTGGCATCATATTAATAACCAAAAGTAAGGAGTAAAAAAATGGAAATTATTATTCTTTTTACTATTGTATGTCTTCCACTCATTATATGGGGGTTTGTCGCCTCTTATAAAGAAAATCGTGAAGAACATAAAGAAAAAACTATTCAGAACGCTTGAATAGCATAAAAATGTAAGAGTAGCAGATGCTATCGTGTACCTGTATCTTCTCTCGTAAAGATCACCAATAAAACAGAAGAATATTTACCACGAACCTGTTATACGCAATCTCTTCTTAAACCAAAAAATCTCTAAAAGCTCTCAGATATAACTTGGTTTTAAGATCAAGACATCAAAGCACGAGTTCGAATAGTTAGTGTGGTTCGTGGTTGATCCTCTCCCTACTTCTCTCTTCGCAAAACTACGCTATATCTAGCGCACCTTAACACTCAAGCGACAATAGACAAATTTAGTGTACTGGAAATTTCGCCCTGTCGGGTTCGCTGTAAGTACAGGCACCATTGCGTGTACTAGGCGTAAAGCGTGGGATTAATACATGGTTAAAAAAAATTGACAATGATAGCGTTTTATGCTATCATTTAATTATGAACAACAAACATCGTAAAACAATGCAATATGAGGGATATGCGGCTCGTATTGAATACAGTGATGAGGATAAATGCTTTGTCGGTCATATTGCCGGCATACGTGATATTATTGGTTTCCACGGTGACAGTGTGGATACATTATTCGCTGCTTTTAAAGAAGCTGTTGACGATTATTTAGAGACTTGCAAACATGAAGACATCTCACCCCAGCGCCCTTTTTCCGGTAAAGTTATGTTTAGGTTTTCACCGGAATTACACGCTGAAATAGCCATGAAAGCCGAAGCGCAGGGGAAATCTTTAAATCAATGGGCAGCAGAGGCATTATCTTTCGCTGTATAAAAAGTCATCCCTCTCCTCTATTCTTCATTAAATCTCCCGCACTCTTTCAAGGCTCTAACCGTTATGAATGTTAAAACATTGGATTACAAAAGAACTCGCACGGGGACACAGAGTTCACGGAGGAGTTGTTTCCCTATCCTTTGCGTCCTTGTCATAACTTTATTAGATACTATGCGTTGCTTTTTTCATTACGACTGGCAACAAACCCCCAAATTATTAGAGGCAGAACAACTGCAAGCATGAAAATAATTAACCACATACACTACTATCTACATCCTCGTCTGCTTCTATATTGGCGAGTTCTTTTAATTCACGCAGTTTTTCTATTAAAAGATTTTTATTGGGTAAATGGAGTTGATAGTCGGCTACTAGCGCAGGGGATAGGCTTCTGCTTAATGCGTACTCAACTACCATATCATCTTTGCCTGCGCATAGAATTAAACCTACGCTTGGGTTTTCGTTTGGTTTACGAACATCACGATCAAGGGCTTCGAGAT
>Ga0209755_10004979_pt1 | contig 15355 bp, 16 predicted proteins | sample TergutCo191P1_FD_187301 | JGI IMG/M metagenome (GOLD analysis project Ga0209755, IMG submission 187301) | Cornitermes sp. P1 segment gut microbial communities from Petit-Saut dam, French Guiana - Co191P1 (SPAdes) (version 2) | ecosystem: Host-associated > Arthropoda: Insects > Digestive system... | reverse complement strand
TTCGAGGGTGTATTGGCGGCCGTGGTTTGCACAGCCAGCAAAAAGTAATGATCCAATAATTCCTGCAATCACACAATATATAATACGCCCGTTTTTCCGCATTCGCTACCCCTGCTCCAGCTTACCCAAAGTTTCCCCGCAAAACAAGGCCTTTCCCCGCCTGAAAGACGTTGAGGCCAGTGTATCAACCAAGTTTGGAATGCGTCAATTTGACCCTATTACAGTATTGGGCAAAAAATTCAAAGCATTTAGCCGATTAAGTGTCTTGACAGAAACTGTTTCGCAAGGGCTTCCGCTGAAAACGCCTTTTGCAAACCTCCGGTTTGCAAAAGGTCTAATGTCGCTTAACGTTCTAGGCAACCCGAATAGGCGGTGAGCAGTTGCCGTTTGTTAAACGCCGTTTTTGTTGCGCCAGCACAAAGTAGTGTTTACTTTATTAGGAGCGTAGTTCCATTGGGGTTTAATACCCCGCAGCTTGCTGCGGGGAGGTTCATTGCAAAACAGATAAGCGAAATTATTTCTTCGGGTGGCCATGAAGTTGTGGCAATCGCCTCGAATGGTTTGCAAGGATTTGAAAAATACAAAAAACTGTATCCGCATATCTCTCTAGTCATAATGGACATCACCATGCCTGTAATGGATGGGCCTACTGCGCTAGAAAAGATACTTGACTTTGACGGACATGCGAAAGTGATCATGATCAAAGCACCTGGCAAATAAGATGTTGTAAAAAGCTGCCTTCTTCTGGGAGCGCAAAATCACATTGATAAGCCAGTGGTGTCGCAGAAAGTATGATGGGTGGTCGCAGCGGGGGCAAAAGAGCTGCCATGAAACATGGTGATAAACATAGAACTCACATGCCCCCTCTGCGGGGATCCGCCCCGCAACGCCCCGCCTGCATCCGTAAGCCGCTTCCCAGATAAGCACGAACCCCAAAAAATTTCATCCGGAGCCCCTTGACAAAAACCGCCATCCATCCCATAATGTAAGTAGTTGCGTCTGATGAGGGGATTGTATGCGAAGTTCGCAGACATGTAGTTAAGCGACATACTTGTAAAGATATAAAAGGTAATGTAAAATAAGCATGGAGGTTTTATGTTTTTGGATATTCTTGGAAATAGTATTTACTATGAGATTCATGGGACTGGCATTCCAATTGTCACAATCCATGGTTTTAGTGTAGATCATAATTTAATGAAAGGATTTATTGAAAAAATTATTCCAAGAGATAATTATCAAAGAATTTATTTTGATCTACCTGGAATGGGAAAAACTATAATAAAAAACCAAATATTTAATGCCGAACAAATGTATAACACAATAAAGTGTTTTATTAATGAATTAATTGGAAACAAAAGATATTTACTAATTGGAGAATCTTATGGCGGTTATTTAATGAGAAAAATAATAAAGGATGAACCGCAAAAAATATTAGGGGCTATGTTCGTATGCCCACTTATTATTCCTGAAATTGAAAAAAGAAATTTACCAGAACGTAAAATTATTTACAATAATATTTCTGACGGTAACATTATTGAAAGTGAATTATATAAATGCTTTATTGATTCTGCTGTTTTCTCGACGGAAGAAACACTTAAAGAATTTGAAAAAGACATTTTTGTTGGAATAAAAAATGGAAATGATAAACATTTATCGACATATTACGAAAAGGGATATTCTTTTATTGAAAATGTTGATGATATAGTATTTCCATTTGATAATCCTACTTTATTCATTGTCGGTAGGCAGGATCATTGTGTAGGTTATAAAGATTTAAATATTGTATCTGGAAATTATTCAAGAGCAAGTATTTGCATAATAGATGAGGCAGGGCATAATCTGCAAATAGAAAAGACGAAAATAGTTGAAGTATTAACATTGGATTGGTTAGATCGTGTAAATAGAAAATGAAAAAGAAATGAAAGTACGTCGCTTAACAAACGGTAACTGCTCACCGCCTTGATCGGGCGGTTCGGGTTCCGCAAAACCGCAGTCGGCACTTCGTGCTTTTGTGCGGTTTCGCTCCACACCACATTTTGCCAGCCTTGGTCTTGTTTACGCAAACCACTTCCAGGATAAGCGCGAACCACCAAAATTTTCATCTGGAGCCCCTTGACAAAAAACGCCATCCATCCGACAATGCAAGCGGTTGCGCATGACGTGCGCATTTGGGATGCCATGCGCCATAAGGGCGTGCGCAAGTTTGGCTGGGAGGAAAAACAGTGAAAGACATTTTTTCAAACAAGTTCGTTGCCGACGAAAAGAATTTAGCGTTTTTGAAAGCCACAATGTGGGGACCGAACGGGATACGACAATCCGAGGAACTAGCTTCGCATTTTGCGATTACAAAGGATATGAAAATCCTTGACTTGGGTTGCGGAATGGGCTTGTCGTCATTGTACTTGGCGCAGGAATATGGCGCGGAGGTTTTTGCCACGGACTTATATGCTGACCCGACCAAAAACCATGAGAATTTTCAATCTTTTGGCGTCGCGGATAAAATCATTCCGATGCTGTTAGACGCGGCACAACCGTTGCCATTCGCAAAAAGCTATTTCGATGTGATTTTTTCGGTAGGCGCATACAATATGTTTGGCGATAACAAGGAAATGCTGCCGAAGCTAATTCCGTATGTGAAAAAAGGCGGCTACATCGCGGTTGCATTTCCTGGCTTGAAGTATGAGTTCGGCGACAACGTCCCGCCGGAAATGCAGCCGTTCTGGGATGTCCCCGAAGTCGCAAGATGCGTTCGCGGCATCGAATGGTGGAAGGACTTGTTTGGCAAGGCAGAGGGTATAGAAATCGCGAGCATAAGCGAGCAGGCTTGCCACGACATAGCTTGGGAAGAATATATCGCGAGCCTTGACCCATCCTGCGGCGGAAACGAATTGGGTGATGACAAATGGACGTTGGACATGAAGGCGGCGGAAGGCGGGAAGTATTACAATACAATCCAGCTGATCGCCAAGGTCATTTGAGCATAAGCGCTAGCCGTGTATTGAAGGAGCGAACCGACGAACGATATAATCCACCAAGCCAACAGCCTTTTCAAAAACGCGGGCTTCGACTACGCCATATGCGGCGGCTTCGCCCTTGACATGTTTGCCGGCAGGGAAATCCGCGGGCACGGCGATTTTGACGTTTTGGCATTCGCGGAGGACAAGCGCCGCGCCCTGCGGTTTTTGATGGACAAAGGCTGGCTCGTGTTCGGCAGGTTCATGGAAAACGGCTCGGTGTGGCAATATTTGTTTTACAAGGCGAGCGACATCGAGGACAGCTTTTGGGACGGTTGCAAAAATTTTTGGGCTATAAAACCCGAATGCTTGGCGCAAGTGCTGCAAAAAATCGACCGCTTGCAGGGGGAGGTTTACACGTACCAAACCCGCAAGTGGCTTGTCTCAGGCGACATCGAATTCATCGAGCTTGAGTTCGACGCGAAAGAAGACGGCGAGTACGTGGCGCGGGAAAGCCCGCGAATCGCCTGCCCGCTGGACAAAGCAATCCTGCGCCGCGACGGCATACCATATCTCGCGCCGGAAATCATACTGTTTTACAAATCTGACAAATATTCCAGCGAAAGCCCGTACGCGAAACCAAGGACGGAAGCCGACTTCAAGGCGATCATGCCGATGCTTTGCGTGGAAAGCAAAAAATGGCTGGTGGATGCGATAAATGCGGCTTATCCCGACGGGCATGGGTGGCTGGATTGGCTGCTGTAAAAACACGCGAGGGGATGCAGGCAATGCCAAAACAAGCAATATCGTTCAGCGATTTTATAGCTTCGGCAGGGGCTGAACACGAAGGTTTTATCAACAAACTGCATGACTATTTGCAAGAAAAAGGCTGCACCGCCAAAATCAAGACAGCGGCGAATGGCTATGTCGTGTCGTATGTCCACAAACCCACCGCCCGAACGGTGGCAAATTATGTTTTCCGAAAACGGATGCCGATGTTTCGCGTGTATGCTGACAATATCCTTGCCTACGGGGATATCGTGGCAAGCTTGCCCGATGAAATGAAGGACGCCATCAGGCAAGGCGGACCGTGCAAGCGATTGAGCGAGCCTGCCGCCTGCAATCCCCGCTGCCTGGGGGGTTTTGATTTTGTTTTGGACGGCGAACGCCAGCAAAAATGCCGTTGCCATATGAGCTTCACGTTTTTCCTGACCGATGGCGCAAAGCCTTATCTTTCGGCGCTTATGGAACGCGAAATGCAAGCGCGGGCTTGAATCCCGCCGCCGCAGGAAAGCCGCAAGCCGCACGGAAATTTGCCGGGGAGCGCCAATCCGCAGCCTTCGCCACGCTCGCGCGACGCACCTTCTGGAATAAGAAGCCAGTTTGATTGATGCCTACTTGCGCAAGAAAACCTTGATTCCCCTTCAGAATTGCCCCCAAACGGTCGATAACTAAAAGGAAGGATGCGCTGCATCTATTCGTACGTTCATGCGAAATTCGCATTATATATGATGGGGAAAGGGTGCAAGTTTTTGAATTGGCTGGAAAATATTATTTACTAAAAATATCAATATGCTATATTGGCTGAATACTCAATTTGTTATTATTGATATTGTTATGTTTTGAGAAAGTCTATGTAATTCTTGCATTTTTGGTGCGTTTCTTTTTGGATAGTTAATTATATGTGGGATTTATGTTGCACAAAGGCGTGCATATATGACCAAATTTAAGGGATGGTTATGCGTGAAAGCTTGGTTGCAAATATTATTTCCAGTATTCAAAAAGAAGTACGGGATTTTTCCTTAAATATCGAAGATATTGCCAGTCAGACTAATATATTGGCTCTTAACGCAGCGATCCAAGCGGCGCGCGCAGGCAATGCAGGGAAAGGATTCTCTGTGGTTGCGAAAGAAGTTAAATCTTTATCAAAATTAACAGAGGATAATGCAAAAAATTTCCGTACGGTTGTTTTTGATCATATAAAAACAGAAACCAAAAATCTAGAATGTGAATTTAAGGAACTAGACAATAACAGGCTGTCAGAAATGGCACAGGCTCTGGTTCAGTTGATTGTCCGCAACCTCTATGAACGTACTGCTGATGTGCGCTGGTGGGCAACCGATGGAGCATTATATAAATGTTTAGAAAATATGTGCGAGGAAAGCGTCACGTATGCCGCCAAAAGGCTAGATATAATTAACAGATTTTATACAGTTTATATGAATCTTGTGTTAGCTGATACAAATGGTAAAGTAATTGCCGTATCGCAGCAGGGAAAATATAATATGAGACCAGGCGCGGACATATCAAAAACAAATTGGTATAAAAAGGCTCTTAAAACTACATCAGGCGATAAATATATTGTTGATGATATTCATGATGACCCTTTGCATGATAATAAGCCTGTCGCAATATACGCTACGGCAGTACGGCAAGGCGGAGAAATCAACGGTAACATAATAGGTATCCTTGGCGTATTTTTCGACTGGCAGGAGCAATCCCGTGTAATTGTTAAGGATGAGCCAAACTTAACAAAGGAGGAATGGCAGTATTCACGTGTTATGCTTCTTGACAGTCAACAAAGAATTATCGCATCTTCAGACGAGATTGGCTTGTACAGTCACTTCGCGCTTAAAATCGCAAATAACAAGGGATACTATATTGATAATAATGGGGATCTGATAGCGTATGCACGAACATTGGGTTATGAGGAATATGACGGGCTTGGCTGGTATGGCGTTATAGTACAAAAGAAATAAGGGTAAAATGAGGTGTAAAATAATGAAAAATGCAAACACTAATAAAATTCTTGAGGCTTTTGAAAATGGCATAGATATATATAGGGATGCTGCCAAATGGAGAAGCAACAAATAAACGAAGAAATAGTGCTGATAAAACAGTTTATTTTATAAGATGGTTAGACGGAAAAACAATTAGTGGAAGGGTTACAATCGATTCTAGCACTCTCGGCTGCTGGCGCCAATCCGCAACCTTTGCCACGCCCGCGCGACGCGCCTTCTGGAAATAAGAAGCCAGTTTGATTGATGCCCCTGGGGTAACGTGCGAAAAAAAACTTGATTTTCTCTTAAGAATTGACCCCAAACGGTCGAGAATCAAGGGGAAGGGTGCGTTGCATCTATTCGTGCACTCATGCAAGTTCGCATTATATCTGATGGGGGGAATTATATGCAATTTGGACTGAAAATAATATTTTATTATAGTGATACTGAATTGGCAAAAAGATACTTTTAAATTAAAATATCCTTTGGAAAAGGAAATCTCAATGAGATCAAAGATTTCTCAAGATCGTTTTTTAGGTCAGAAGATATTATAAAAAATATTATTACAATTCAACATACACAATCAGAACAGCATATAAATAAGATGGTTGGTGGAAATACAGATTGGAAATTAACTGAATTTGGAAAAGAACAAGCTCATAATATAGGAAAAAAATTAAAACAATTATTATATGGAAAAATATACAAAATATATTCTTCGGATTTAATTCGAGCAAAACAGACAGCAGAAATTATTAATGAATATTTAAATTATGACCTTTATTTTAGGAGTGAACTCAGGGAACAAAATGTAGGTATTGCAAAAGGTAAAACTAAAGAATGGTATAAAAATAATTGTGCACCAATGAGAGATAATTCTATTTCCTATAGAGCATTTCCTGATGCTGAAACCTTTGAGGAAGTATACAATAGAATAAAAATTATTGTAAATGAAATTCTTTATAAAACAGATAAAAATATTATAATTATAGGACATGGAGGTTCTATTGAAATGTTTATATATCATTGGTTGAACATTCCGCTGGAAAATATAGAAAAACTTTATATTCAAGGTAATTCTGGAGGAGTTTCATTTTTAGCAGAAGATATAAACAGTAATAGAATACTGAAAGTTTGGAATGATGGATCATATATAATATGATTGAAAAACAGTCCAAACTTCACATAACAAACGGTAACGGCTCACCGCCCATTCGTCGGTTCGGGCTCCAAAAAACCGCTGTCGGCACTTCGTGCCTTTGTGCGTTTTTTTCCGCCACATTTTGCGGTTGCTGGTCTTTGCTACACAAAGCCCTTATTCGCAACCGCAAAGCGTCAGTTACCTAGAACGTTATGCGAAATAGGGGCAAATGGTGCAAAATTATCTCGCTGTATGAGAAAATATACATTAAAGCATAGTTGACTAATGTAAAAAAATGAATTAGAATCAAAATATGGAAATTCCAAAGGAATATCAAAAAGATATTGCTCTTGCCGCAAATTTGCTCAAAAATGAAGGGTGCCAATCAATTTTTTTGTTTGGGTCGTTGGTTACAGGTAAAAACCATAATTTTTCTGACATTGATATTGGAATAAAAGGGCTTCCTGAAGGTAAATATTTCGAAGCTTGTTCAAAAGTTTATTTTGCAGTAGATCATAATATAGATATTGTAGATTTTGATAGTAATGTAGAGTTTTTTGACCTATTAAATCGCCAAGGGGAGATGATTGAAATTGGATAGAAATGTAAAGGAAAAAATGGAATATGAGATTTCTCGAATTGATAAGTTAATAACCGATGCAAAACCTTTATTGGATTTGTGTAAACTAAAAGAACTTGACTTTTTTGAAAATATTTGGTTTAAAGATTTAGAAAAATTGGATTTGAAATTATTACATAAATGGTATAATACCGATTTTGTGAAAAAATGGTTTGGAAAAGAAAAAAGGGAATGGTTATATGATGATATTGAAAATAAATATTTACCATACATAAATAAACAAAAACCAACAGATGCCTTTATTATACTACATGAAAAAATAAAAATCGGCTATATTCAAACATATTTATTAACAAATTATCCCGAATATAAGGATTGTGTAAAAGCTGATAATAATTCTGCTGGATTAGATTTATTTATAGGAGAAAAAGACTATATCCATAAAGGCTTAGGTTCAATAATTATAAAGAAATTTTTAGTTGAAAAAATATTTATAAATAATGAAATAAAAAAATGTGTTATTGGACCAGAACCAAAGAATATATCAGCAATTAATGCATATAAAAAAGCTGGATTTAAATATAAAAGAACAATAAAAATACCAGAAGAAGATGAACCCGAATATATAATGGAAATAAATAAAAATGAAATGCAGAAATAATAAAGTACGGCAGTACGTCATATAACAAACGGTAACTGCTCACCGCCCTATTCGGGCGGTTCGGATTCCGTAAAACACCTTTCGGGCTTTGCTCTCTGCGGTATTTTGCTCCACCACATTTTGCCACCCCGGTCTTTTTGTACCAGCCTGTGTGTACCTCTCGTGCCCCTAAAACAAATAGCCAGTTTGGCTGGCGCTTCGGGATAACGTGCGAAAAAAACTTGATTCCCTCTTAAGAATTGACCCCAAACAGGCGATAATTAAAAGGAAAGGTGCGTTGCATCTATTCGTGCGTTTATGCGAAGTTCGCATTATATGCAGTTATGTGAAATGGTGGCTAGGTTTATAGAATTCAAATTGAATATGAGGAAAAAATAATGGATATTGAAATAAAAAAATTGTCAGTAGAGCTATTAGATGATTGGTTACGGTTTTTTGACAATATTGGATTTTCAGATAATGAACATTGGTCTGGATGTTATTGTATGTGTAATCACTGGGATGACCAATTAAAAAAACAATACGACTGGGAATCAGAATTAAAAAAAGGAATTAATTCTATTAGTCGTGAAATTGCAATAAAGCTTATTAAAAATGGTGAAATGAAAGGTTATTTAGCATATAATCATGAAAATGTTATTGGATGGTGTAATGTAAACGATAAAAATGTATATAAGCCGGTACATGGAGAGCTTCCTAGTGAAAATTTTATAAAGAAGGAAGATAACATAAAAGCAATTATGTGTTTTTGCATTTCACCACAGTTTCGAAATAAGGGCATTGCTTCATTAATTGTTCAAAAGATATGTTTAGATGCTAGTATGGAGGGGTATAAATATATTGAAGCATATCCATTTACTGTAGAAGAATGGAATAAATATACAGGTCCATTAAATTTGTATAAGAAAAATGGATTTACAGAGTCTGGTAAAAATGATAAAGTTTTAATTATGAGGAAATATTTATAAAATGGATCGATATTAATGAAGTAAATTGAATATAAATCTAAAGTAGCATTTTGGAGAACGATCTTGGGAAATATTTTTGAATTAAATGATAGTAAAACTATATCATTTATTCTAAATAGGGCTTTTTTGACATTTGCTCAGGAATATAATTTCACTAGAGAAAATGCACCTAATCATCTTGCTTTCATAAAGCCAAATAACATAAAAATATGGTTAAGTAATGGGTTTAAAATGTATGGATATAAATTTGGAGAAGAAATAATTGGATGTATTGGATATTCATACATTAAAGAACATGAATATTTAATTGAACGGTTAGCAGTATTACCTGAAAATAGAAATAAAGGTATTGGGAAAGAATTAGTGAAATATGTTGAAAATGTAATAGTAAAATTGAATGGAAAAATATCAGAATTACATGTAACAGATAAAAATATTCAATTGATTAATTGGTATAAAAAACAAGGATATAAGGAAATAAGAATTGAAAATGTAAAAATTCCTGCAATAGAAAATGTACCATTTAAAGCATGTGTAATGAGAAAAGAATTAATATAAAATAATGTACGCCACCACTTCACATAATAAACGCAACTACTCACCGCACATTCGGGCGGTTCGGGTTCCGCAAAATACAGTTCGGGCTTCACCCTCTGCGGTATTTTGCTCTGCCACATTTTACCACCCTGGTCTTTTTGTGCCAGCCCGTGTGTACCTCGTGCCCCTAAAACAAGTAGCCAGTTTGGCTGGTGCTTCGGGATAACGCGCGAAAAAAACTTGATTTCCTCTTAAGAATTGACCCCAAACAGGCGATAATTAAAAGGAAAGGTGCGTTGCATCTATTCGTGTGTTTACGCAAAGTTTGCATTATGTCTGATGTATGGAATAAATTAAACATAATGAGGAGATGTGCTTATGAATAGCAATTTAGAATTCGGAGATAAAAATATAATTTTAAAATTGAAACCAAAAATGACGGACTTTAATGAACTAATGAAAATATATTCCTCGTTAATTAATGAAATTATATCTACTGAATATTGGTCACGTAATAAAAATACACTTAGAATTAAATGGCAAGATGGAAACATTGCTCGTTCAATCAGAAAAGATATCTTTTCTTGTTCTGGAATATATTTATGGGGTGCAGATAAAGTTCCAAGATATATTGGGAAAACAGTAAAACAAAATTTTAACAAAAGATTTAATAAATATATTTGGGGTGAAAAGTCTCAATGTAATTTAGCAAAAAATTATGAAAAAAAATAATTGTAAATGGTATAAATGGTTTCCCTAAAGAAATTATTGAATGGTATAAAAATAATTTTCATGGTACAGTACGCCTAAAAAGTGCAGTGGATTTTGCAAAACATGGAATTAATAACATTTGGTTTACATTATTTCCAACAAATGAATTAAACATAATTAGTGATATGGAAAAAGCATTAATCAGAGTGGCAAATTCTTGGAATATTAATAATGGGCTTGAATCATTAATAAATGAGCAACACAAATAAAAAAGTAATAGGGTGAGGGTTTGGTACGTCGTATAACAAACGGTAACTGCTCACCGACCTATTCGGGCGGTTCGGGTTCCGCAAAACACTTTTCGGGCTTTGCTCTCTGCGGTATTTTGCTCCGCCACATTTTGCCACCCTGGTCTTTTTGTGTCAGCCTGTGTGTACCTCGTGCCCCTAAAACAAGTAGCCAGTTTGGCGGTGCTTCGGGATAACGTGCGAAAAAAAATGATTTCCCCTTAAGAATTGACCCCAAACGGTCGATAATTAATCAAGGAGAAGGGTGCGTCGCATCTATTCGTGCGTTTATGCGAAGTTCTCATATATGTGGAGTTCCGACGTACCGCTATGCATCATAAGTGTATGAAAAAACATACATTATTTTGATATTAGGTGCAATGCGAAAATAGTATGGAAAAAGCATTGCATTATTCTAGCTAAGAAGGAGTTTTTATGATCGATCCAATTATTGATGCAAAATTTAGTAAATTTAGAGAAAAGATGGGAATAAAAAATATTCAAGATGGTATTGCTTTTGAGCAATTTGTAAACTATTCCATTTTAATTGGTCATCAATCAAGTGCATTTAATGGTGATAATGAACTATTTGAAAAGGTCAATATTGGCGGTCGTGGAGATATGGGGATTGATGGATTAGCGATAAAAATAAATGGGATCATCGTTAGGAGTATTGAAGAAACGAAAAGTTTAGTAAATAAATTGCCAAAAATAGAAATAGAATTTATTTTCATTCAATCAAAATATAAACAAGAATTTACCAAAGGTGAATTTATAAACTTCTCTAGTGGGGTACGTGATTTTTTATCTGAAAATTCTAAAATGCCGCATAGTGGAGAAATACAAGAATTAATGGATATCAAAGAATATTTAATAAGTGAAGATGCAGTATATAAATGGACAGATAATCCTTCTGTCAGGATGTATTATGTGACAATGGCGAAAGAGCATGATAGCAAAACCCAGAGCGCTCTTGCTGAAATGTTCAAAGAAGATATATTGCGCCTCAATACTTATAAAGAACCAATTATTTTTTTTGTTAATCGAAAAGAGTTAAAATCTATTCTAGATTCAAATGATAATATTTTTAAAGAGACAATAAATTTTATTTATAGTATGCCTCTAACAGAAGTGCAGGATGTAGCTAATTCTTGTGTTTTACTATGCTATGCAACAGAATTAAAAAAATTACTGAAATCTCCCGATGGGTTAATACGAAAGTCTTTATTTGATGATAATGTTAGAGATTTTCAGGGGCGAACAAGTATAAATTTAGATATAGATAGTACGATCACAAATGAACCAGAAAAATTTGTATTACTTAATAATGGAATTACTATAGTTTGCGATGAATTTGTGTATAGTAATATGCAAATAACAATAAAAAATCCTCAAATAGTAAACGGCTGTCAAACAAGCCATGTGATCTTTAATAGTACTAAAGAAAAATTATTGTCAAAAGCACCTGTAATAATAAAATTGATTTCTACAGAAAATAGTGATATTACTAATCAAATTGTCAAAGGGACAAATAATCAGAACATTGTTCCAAGGGAGGCATTTGAAACAACTAAACCTTTTCATCAAGATTTAGAAGAATTTATTAATGCTCTATCGTTAAATTATTCAAAATTCTATTATGAACGAAGATCAAAGCAATATGATCACAATCCTACAATAATGTATTATCAAAAGATAGATCTTCGAATAATTATACAGGCATTTGTAGGTATGTTTTTGAATTCCCCGCATATTGCACATAAATCAGAATTGGAGTTATTGTCGATCTATGCGAATCAATTATTTTTGGAGCACCAGTCTAAGTATTCATACTTTACAGCGGCTTTATCATATTATGAATTGGAAACATTATTTAGAGAAGGAATAATAGAAAAAAAATACCTATCGCCATTTAAAATGCAGATTCTGATGATTTTCCGTGAATTAAATGGTGGGGGGAAACCAGATATAAATGATGAACAAATGATTGAAGACCATTGTAAACCATTATTGAATTTTCTAAAAAACAAAGAAGTACGAAAAAATAAGTTTTTACAGGCATGTGACTTATTTGACGAGACGAGAAATTATTGGATATCAGTATTGAACAAAAACCAATATAGCATTAAGGACAATGAAAAATTTACAGAATTATTATTGGAGAAAATAGGAAGCAAACAGGAACTTGCTCCAAGGAAGGAGGATAAATTTCATTTTGGGAAAATTGTACATATCGGAAAGGATAAAAATGGGCTTTACTATGGATACATAAGCGATGGAACAAATGAAGATATTTTCTTTCATGCAAAAAGAAGTATTGATTTTAATTTTGAAGGAAAACTATTTGCAAATGTCTCTTATAAAATAGAAGGCAATCCTAGGGGGGAGGCAGTTGCAGTAGAATTAAAACAAGTTCCCGTATCCCCAAAAAAAGTAGTTATAGTCAAAAGGAAAAGCGACGCATAACGAGCAACAGTAACTGCGTCTGTTCGGTGATTCGGGTTCCGCAAAACACTTTTCGGGCTTTGCCCTCTGCGGTATTTTGCTTCGCCACATTTTGCCAGCGCCAGTCTTGCTTCACAAGACTGGCGGCAGGGATGAATATCGTCAGGCGAAAAGTTTTCTGCACTCGATGTAGAAGCGTTTCTCGCAGGCTTCGCCCATGGAAAAGCTTTTCCGGGGGAGGGGACCGGTGCGGGCGATCGTCTCGAAGAAGCCGTCTTTTTGCACGGGGGGGAGCAACATTCCGGTGGCGAGTTTTTCGGTCGAGAGGGCGAGGCGGAAAAGCTCGGGCTCGCCGTGGATGTAGTCGATGGACGAGGCGTCGGCTATCGCGGAGCCGACTGCGGCATCCAGCAGGGGCTGCAGGCTCGCGGTGGAAATGCCTTTCGCGCTTGTCTCGACCAGGGCGTGGCGACCGCGGCAGGACAGACCGAAGCGGTTTCCTTTGACCGGCTCGGCGACGAGGGCTGCCAGCTCCCGCTCGCCGGGGACTTCGCGGCTCGCGAAATCGGGCAGCGCGGAAAGCAGCGCGAGGGCGCCGTCGAAGTCAAGCCCGAAGACGACGCGGTGTATCGGCTCGAAAGTGATGGCGGGATCGTAAATGTTTTCAAGCTCGACGATCGCGTAGCGGCAGGGGTGATCGGGCGGCTCGCCGTTCGCGCTGGGGGCGTTCTGCGCCTTGTACTCTTCCCAAATTTCCTTCGCGCTTGCCAGCGAGTGGTTGCCGTCGCCTATCGCGAAAAGGAACGGGTGCGCTTCCCCGGCGACGCCGTCCGGCTGGGAGTAGCGCGAGCGCGCCTTGTCGCGAAGGTCTGAGAGGGCGTCGGCGACGCGCGCGAGGTCGTCGTCGGAATCGACGAGCCAGCCTTTAATGCTGCCGGAGTCCATCATCAGGTCGCCGGAATACGCGGGCGCGTTTTCGCGCGCTCTCTCGCCGACGGCGGGCAGGATTTCGTCGGCTTCGTCGTCGATGAGCATGATGATGTGGCTGGACTCCAGCGGGGCGTTCCTGCGCACTTCCATGCGGGGGGGGAGGCGCTCGGCGACGGTGCCTTCGGTGGGGCGGATCAGGGGGAGGGCGCCCGATGCCCACGAGTAGCGCTCGAGATCGACCGCAACCACCAGCCCCCTGCGCCTTCGGTTCAGGGGGGTGTCGCGCTCGAGGTAGACGAAGCCGCGGGAGGGTTCCGCGAAGGCGCCGCCGCTCAGGTAGCTTGCCATGTCCGCGTGGATGCGCGCGATGCGCTCGGCGCGGTCGCCGTCCTCGAGGTAGACTTCCGGCAGGATCAGGCGCAGCGCGGTCGGCTGCCCGCCTGAGACCTGCGCCGCCTTCTCCCAGTAGCCGCGATCCTGCGTGTACTGGTCGCAGGCGACCGCCGCCCATTTTTCCAAGCTCGCGCTTTTCGGAAGGAGCAGGTCGGGAATCGCCAGCCCCGCCTCCGCCAGTTTTCTTGCGGTGTTGTTGTTGTTGTTCATGGGTACATGATACCGGAAAAGGCGCGCGTTTGCAATTTTTTTCGCGCACGCCCGGATCCCGGCAGGGCGCGCCTTCCGTGTTTCGCGCAAAACTGCTAGCATGGGCGATGCGCGATTTGCCATCATCTTTCCATCCCGTAATCCGTGAGTGGTTCGCACAAACCTACGGGGCGCCGACCGCGGTCCAAGCCGAGGCGTGGCCGGCTATCGAGCGCGGGGAGAACGTCCTCGCGCTGGCGCCGACCGGCAGCGGGAAAACGCTGACGGCGTTCATGTCGGCGATCTCGCGCTTCTGCGCGGGGGGCGAGGGCGGCGCGGGCGCGTACCCGGCGGACAGGCTCGCGGCGCTTTACGTCTCGCCGCTGAAGGCGCTCAACGAGGACATAAAACGGAATTTGCTTCAGCCGCTCGCAGCGATCCGCGAGCGCTTCGCTAAAGCCGGGCTTGAGTTCCCCGAGATCCGCGTGGAGACGCGTTCGGGCGACACGCCGCAGTCCGAGCGCCGGCGCTTCCTGTTGCGCCCGCCGTCGATCCTCGCGCTCACGCCGGAAAGCCTCGCAATACTCCTTCTGAACCCGAAGGGCAGGCAGGCGCTTTCGACGGTGCGCTACCTGATCCTCGACGAGATCCACGCGGTGCTGGCGAGCAAGAGGGGCTCATTCCTTTCGTGCCAGATCGACAGGCTCGCGGCGGTAGCGGGCGAGTTCCAGAGGATAAGCCTTTCCGCGACGGTGCGCCCGCCGCAAGCCGCGGCGGCG
>Ga0209755_10004978_pt1 | contig 15356 bp, 15 predicted proteins | sample TergutCo191P1_FD_187301 | JGI IMG/M metagenome (GOLD analysis project Ga0209755, IMG submission 187301) | Cornitermes sp. P1 segment gut microbial communities from Petit-Saut dam, French Guiana - Co191P1 (SPAdes) (version 2) | ecosystem: Host-associated > Arthropoda: Insects > Digestive system... | reverse complement strand
CATGTCTACGTAGTATTGTAGGTTATACTTGTCCCTTGTAGGGTCTGAAATATCGCCGGAATAGCAGATGTAGCCCTGGCAGATTTTATTTTGTTTTAATACCTCGTCAATAGATAGCTCCATATTCGGTAGCCAGTTTAGCGAGTCGAATACCCTAAAGACATCCACCCCGCCTTGCGCCGCTTCCTTGATGAATTCCCGTATAAGATTATCCGGGTAGCTGGTGTAGCCTACGGCGTTTGCTCCGCGTAGTAACATCATAAATAGGATGTTTGGGATTTTTTCCCTTAGGACAGTCAGTCTATCCCAAGGTGACTCGTGCAGGAAGCGGTAAGCTACGTCAAAGGTCGCGCCGCCCCACATTTCTAGGGCAAAGGCTTCGTGCATTGTGTGCGACATATATTCGGCAATGTTTACCATATCCTTGGTGCGCACGCGGGTCGCCAATAGCGACTGATGCGCGTCACGCAGGGTTGAATCTGATACTAGTAGCTTTTTGGTGCCTAAAATAGCGTCGCGTACCGCGTTGGGGCCTTTTTCGTCTAATAACTGCTTTAAGCCTGGTAATGGCTTGCCCTCCGGTACAGTCGGCACAGAAACCGCTTGAAGAGGCGCCGGATTTGCGTTTTTGCCGTTTACCACAATATTACTGATATAATTTAAAACCTTTGTGGCGCGGTCTTGCGGCTCTTTAAGCTCGTATAGGCTTGTTGTATCGTCTATAAATGTGGTGGTGCAATCCCCGGCGGCAAAGCTGGGGTGCATTAAAATATTATTTAGGAATTGAATATTGGTTTTAACGCCCCTTACGCGCATTTCGCCTAGTGCCCTAAGTGCTTTACGGCTTGCGCCTGCCAAAGAGCGGTCGAAAGTTGTCACCTTAACCAGCAGACTATCGTAATAAGGGGAAATTTCCGCGCCGGTATAAGCGTTACCGGCATCCAAGCGCACGCCAAAGCCGCCGCTGGAACGGTATACGGAAATTTTACCGTAATCCGGCGAGAAGCTGTTTGCGGGATCTTCTGTTGTCACCCTACACTGAATAGCCACGCCGCTGTATTTAATATCCTTCTGCTGTGGGATGGCTATTACATCGTCGTGCAAGTTATGGCCTTCCGCTACCATTATCTGCGTTTGTACTATATCAATACCGGTTATTACCTCGGTTATGGTATGCTCTACCTGAACACGCGGGTTCATTTCAATGAAGTAATGATCGCCGTTTTTATCTACCAAAAACTCTACCGTGCCGGCGTTTACGTAGTTTACAGACTCGGCAAGCTTTACAGAGTCATCGTAAATAGCCTGTTTGGTCGCTTCCGGAATAGACGTAGCCGGGGCTACTTCTATGACCTTCTGATGCCGTCTTTGCAAAGAGCAGTCGCGCTCGAACAAGTGAACCACATTGCCGTGTTTATCGGCTATAATTTGCATTTCTATATGCTTTGGCTCTACCAAATATTTTTCCATAAAGATGTCGCCGTTGGCGAAAGATTTAAGCGCCTCGCTTTGTACCAGCGGGAAGGCTACTTTTAGCTCTTCTTCATTATTAACGCGGCGCATACCGCGGCCGCCGCCACCTGCCGCCGCCTTTAATATAACGGGATAACCGTATTCTGCGGCCTTCTTAGCGGCATCGTCTGTTCCCGCTAGGGGATTTTCGCTGCCCGGAATTGTCGGAACTTTGCATTTTTTGGCGATTTCTTTTGCGCTCAGTTTATCGCCCATTTTATCCAGAATATGCGAAGGAGGGCCTATGAAGGTTATTCCGTTTTCTTCGCAGGCGCGGGCAAATTTAGAGTTTTCTGATAAAAAGCCGTAACCGGGATGTATTGCATCTACGTTTTTTTCCTTAGCCAGTTTTATAATGCCCTCTATGTCTAGGTATGCTCCTAAGGGTGTGCGGTCTTTTCCTATCTGATAGGATTCGTCCGCTTTGGTGCGGAATAGGTTAAGAGCATCTTCCTGGGAATAGATTGCCACGGTGCTGATTCCCAGCTCGTTGCAGGCTCTAAAAACCCTAATTGCAATTTCGCCTCTGTTTGCCACTAATACTTTTTTGATTTTCTTAATTTTGACCACCCCATAAATTTTCTTTTTAGCTTATCAGAGAATTTTCCTATGCGCAAGTTTTATTAATTGTGTATAATCAATGTGGGAGGCAGGTACGATGCTAAAGTTAAGTGTAAAGAAGAAATCTAAGATAGTAAACTCGAGCGATATAGCGCGGTTGGCCGCGCCTAAGGCCGCACAAATGCTATATAATATGATAAGTATTGGCCCCAGGGTGATTTTGCGTAGTGCCTTTCAACTGCTACGCGCCAATATAGTTACAAGGGTTTTGTCCGCTATTGTGCTGATAGCCTTTGATACAATAAGCTTGCTACGCGGGCGAATTTCTAAAAAGCAGTATATAATTAATTTGGGCTTGGCGCTAATGCTTTTGGTTGGCGGCACGGCGGGCTGGACTTTGGGTACCGAGGTAGTAGCTTTAATTGTTGCAGAAGGCGTGATACTAGGGATTATTGCAGGAATGATAGGTGCCGGGGTTTTTGCGACATTACTGGGAATGGCCTGGGAGCGGGTGATAAAAATATTCATCCAGGACGACGAAGCTGATATGCTGGACATATGCAACGGGGAATTTGTGGTAATGGTGCAAGAAAACGCACTAAGCGACGCAGAAGCGGACGAAGTTGCTGAACTGGTAGAAATCGACAGTACAGAGATAGGAAAAATGTTCATACAAAAGGATAAAGCGGCCTACGCAAGAGGCATTATAGAACCTTGCCTAAAGGCAGTTTTAGAAAAGCGGGGCGGGGGATGATAGAGGAAATTCTTAGCTCAAAGAAGTACGCGTACTTGCATAGGGGATTGGTAGAGCGGGTTTGCGAAGAGGTTTCTTTTAAATATGGCAGCGATAAAGAGCGGCTTAAGGCCGTAAAAAATATTTTGCATTCGATGTTTGGCGCGTATTTTCCGGCTGGGAATTATAAAAAGGCTGTTAAATTGCTGGATTCTCCTGACGAGTTATTACAGCTACATGCTTCTACTAAGGAGAGATTTTCTACTTTGGGGGAATTTTATGATTTTATATTTGGCGTGACTGGCAAGGTGGATTCTGTGCTGGATATTGGCTGTGGGTTGAATCCATTTACTTTAGGTTATTTTCCTCAAGTACCCAAGGAATATCATGCATTAGATATAGATAGCCGTATAGCTGAGCTTAATAATAGCTATTTTAGGCGTTTAGGCTTGCCAGAGCTTGCCGGTTGCTGGGATATCGTAAGTGGTAGCCCGAAAATTACCGTGGATGTGGCGTTTTTGTTCAAACTGCTTCCGCTAATCCCGCCGGAACGCCGTGCGGCTGTTCTTGATGAAATTGATGCGCGTTTTATAGTGGTAACATACCCCACAAAATCACTGGGCGGGCGGGAGAAGGGGATGAAATCCTTCTATAGTGTTGCTTTTGAGGAAATTGCCGGAAGTCGGATTATAGCAAGAAAAGGGATTGGAAATGAGTTGGTTTTTGTAGTTAAAAATTCGTAGCACTATATGCGAAACTATTTTCGGTGTTCTGCTGACGGACAATTTGGAAATTCATACTCTGGAAGTGCCAAAAGCCCGCAAAATAAACGAATGCAAGCAAAAGGCAGATTTGTTAAACTGGATGAAGTTTTTTGATGCTAAGACGGAGGAGGAGTTGAATGTGTTAGCCAAAAAAAGCCCTGTAATGAAAAAAGCGTCCTTGCGCCTTATGGAACTCTCCGCCGACGAAAAGGCTCGTCAGCTTTACGAAGCGAGATTGAAGGAGCAGAGGGATAACTACGCAAGGGAAAAAGGAGCGATTTTTACTGTTGCTAAAAATGCTTTGCGTAAAAATTTGTCTATTGAAGATATAATGGATATTACTGGCTTGACTTATGAAGAAGTAGAATATGTGCAAAATGCCGACTATTGATGTCGGCATTTTGCATTACCGGATGAATTATCCATCGAAGCAAAACGATATTTTGAAATATTGAAAACTGCGTTATACAAACCCGAATATTTATAAAATACGCACAAATGTGTCAAGAAAGCAGGAGTGAAGTGTATGAAAAAGTTTTTTATTACATCAATAATATTGTTTGCGTTTGTTGCGCTTACGGCTTGCAATGGCAACAATGGAACACCGGAGGTTTTGGTTACTGTGGCAGACGAACAGCCCAGTCAATACACTACACAAATTTGCCCACCGCTACCGCAAAACCACTGGAATGTTGCATTTTATATAATAACCGAGAATGTGTCCATTTTACACAGGCCTAACTTGCATGACGATGTTGTAGACCACGGCACAATACCCGATGATTATATCCCTGCCATCAAAGACCGAGCCAAGCGCTTTGCCGAAGGTTTGCATACAATGACGGGCGGAAATATAACGGTTAATCCGATATTTTATATCCGCAAAGAACCTGTTTACATTATTGAAACAGAAGAAATTAGCATCCGAGATGTTTTTGCTGATGTTTCGTTTTTTTACTTAATTGATGACACCAATAATTATGATTATATAATGATTATTCATGGTGATGCTTATTACGGCGCAGGGCAATATTTTCAAACACTGGGCAATGCAGTCGGAACACATGTTGGATTTTCTATGTTTCGCCCGCATTGGCTGGATGCAACATATTCAGGAAATCCGAATAATGTTACTCCGGGCGATTTGCCACCTGTCGATATGTTCGGGGTAACATGGGATTTTTTCACTTATCTCTTGCTACACGAGTTTTTACACGCACTGGAAGAACAAGCGCGAGCAATTGATGTCGCATTTCCGCTTATTCACAATTATGATGGGCGATATTGGGAACGCTTATATGTAGGCATGGGCGCAAGATACGCTTGGGTAGATTATCAGTGGAGTACGGAACAACGATTGCCATTTTATTACGCATTATTAAATGGCATTGTTCCAAAAAACGCAAACCCACATATGAAATGGGGATTCACTCCGCAAGTATTTATGCGGGATAGGACACATGCACTTAATTTGAACTGCGACCAAAATTAAGGAGATAAAGACTGGTATAATTTTGGATCTGTTTATATAATCAAGAAAATATGATATAATCCTAAACCAGAATAGGAGAGAGATAACATGTATGACTTCAACGAAATAAAAAACACCGACCCAGAACTAGCCGAGGCTATTTCCCTAGAACTAGGCCGCCAGCGTAGCCATATCGAGCTAATCGCCTCAGAAAACTTTGTAAGCAAGGCAGTAATGGCGGCAATGGGATCGCCCCTAACAAACAAATACGCCGAAGGATACCCGGGTAAGCGGTATTACGGCGGTTGCCATATGGTTGACCTGGCAGAGCAACTTGCCATAGACCGCGCAAAAAAACTATTCGGGGCAGAACACGCCAACGTACAAACGCATTCTGGCGCGCAGGCTAACATGGCGGTTTACTTCGCCTGTTTGAAACCGGGCGATACCATCATGGGCATGAACCTATCGCACGGCGGGCATTTAACGCACGGTAGCCCGGTCAGCATGTCCGGCTCGTATTATAATGTGGTACCCTACGGTGTTAGGCAAGATAACTGCCGTATAGATTACGACGAAATGCGCGACATAGCCCTAAAAACGCGCCCCAAAATGATAGTATGCGGGGCAAGCGCCTATCCGCGTATTATAGATTTTGAGAAAATTCGTGCTATTGCCGATGAAATAGATGCCTATATGATGGCGGACGTTGCTCATATAGCTGGGCTTATCGCCACGGGACATCACCCAAGCTCTGTACCGCACGCGCATTTTACCACCTCCACCACCCATAAAACCCTGCGCGGCCCCAGGGGCGGATTAATTCTATGCGGGGAAGATCAGGCAAAAGCGGTAGATAAAGCCGTTTTCCCGGGTATTCAAGGTGGCCCTCTTATGCATATTATAGCCGCCAAGGCCGTATCGTTCCTAGAGGCTTCCCAGGATAATTTTAAAGATTACATGGGGCAGGTACTTAAAAACGCAACGGCGCTATCCGACGCGCTTCTTAGTAAAGGTTTCAACATAGTATCCGGCGGCACAGATAACCACCTGATGCTAATAGACCTGCAAAACTTGGAAATAACCGGCAAAGACGCGGAAAAACTGATGGATTCCGTAGGGCTTACATGCAACAAAAATACCATTCCATTTGATCCAAAAAGCCCATTTGTAACAAGCGGTCTGCGGCTGGGAACCCCTGCGGTGACATCACGCGGCATGGTGGAAGAGGATATGAAGCGTATAGCCGATGTATTTGCCTTGGTACTAAAAGACAAAGAGCTTGACAAAGCCAAAAAGTTAGTGACAGAAATTACCGATAAATACCCATTGTATCCGTAAAGTAGGTGGCCTGTATGGTTAGTAAAAAATTTGCAGTTATATTTTCCTTACTGATAGTGCTGATAACAGCGGGCAGTATGGGGGCATTTTTTACTGTGATCCGTCTAAGGGCAGAGGCCAGCCAGGCGGCCTTTAGTCATGTCTTGGAACAAGAACAGCGCGTAGTGGCACGCCGGCCATATACGGGCGTTTCGCGTTCAGAATTTCTTGCACTATCGGCAAGGGAGGCCGGCTCGGCAGAGCTTTATCATATAGGCCGGTATATTCCGGTATTTTACAATATATACGATCCGGAACCGACAGAACGGCTTAACCTACATATAGTACAAGTTTTGGAGCGGCGCGGAACCTGGAAATACATACTAAGCACATACGGCTACAAGTGGATTAATACGGACTGGATACCGGAGGAGATTTTATTGAAGGTACCCGGCTTCAATCAACAGGCCTTAGGACTGCCCACCGGCTGTGAAATTGTGGCTTTAGCAATGTTAATCAACAAATATGTAGATGTGGACGTATTTACTTTGGTGCATGAAATGCCAAGAAGCTATAACCCCATGCTGGGCTTTAGAGGCGACCCCTTTAGCGGAGGCGGTTTTACCATACTGCCGCCAGCGCTTTTGGAAATGACAGAGCGGCATATAGGCTCGGCGGTAGATATGACAGGCGCCAGTATAGAGGAAGTGCAAGCGCAGTTGGCATCTGGCCGCCCGGTTTTGGCCTGGCTTAGGGGCATGTTTGGCTTTACTGTTCATGTAATTGTGCTTACGGGCTTTAATCAATACGGATTTTTTTATAACGACCCGTGGCTGGGCGGTATTAGCGAGTTTATTTCGTATAACGACTTTTTAGCCATGTGGGAAGATCCTATTATTGATAGATGGTTTAACTATACCTTCCCACCCAGAATTGCGATGAGTTATTGATTTTATGTTTTATGTTTTATGTTTTAGGTTTTAGGTTAAAAGATTCAGTTGGTGACTGTGAGTCACCAACTGAATCTTTAGTACTACCCGACAATTAAAACAATTCTGAAACGCCGTTAATTAAATCCTCGGTTTTGCGCATAGCATTACGATGACCGCGTATCATGCGGCGGCGGGTTCTGCCGTCAGACATTAACATTCCTACTCCTACGGCTGCAAGAATACCGCCGGCAAGTACGCCGCTGGCAAATCTATTCATGTGTACTTCTCCTTTCAGGTCTTACAAATTTATTATCAGCAAAATTAATTTTCTATATTCTTGACAAAAAATAGCTTTTAATTATTATTATAGCTGGGAGTTGATTCAAAATGACAAAGACTATGCATGGTATGCCTTTGTACACCAGAGGCGAAGAAATGTTTCATATGATAACGCATATAGTAGGCGGCGGCCTTGGCGTGGTTGCGCTTTTATTTTGCGTTATTGTAGCGGCTTATAATCAGAGCATGTGGGGCGTTGCCAGCGGGCTTGTTTATGGCTTTTCTGTTATACTGCTGTTTACAATGTCCAGTATTTACCATGGGCTACGTATTGGCTTTCCTAAGCGCGTGTTTAGGGTGCTGGATCACTGTACTATTTTTGTACTGATAGCCGGAACATATACGCCCATACTTATGACGCATTTTAGGCAAGCCTATCCGCAAGATGCCTGGATAATTTTTGGCGTAATATGGGGGCTTGCAATCATTGGCATTACCCTTAACGCCATTGATTTAAAGCGCTTTCAAGTTTTTTCCATTATATGCTATCTGGGAATGGGCTGGGCGTCGCTTTTTAGAATCAACTTTATGATAGAAGTTTTGGGGCTGACCTTTTTTGTTCTGATATTAATAGGTGGAATTTTGTATACAATAGGCGCCCTATTTTATATAATAGGACGCCGTAGAAAGTACATGCATTCAATATTCCATGTGTTTGTTATTGCGGCTTCTATTTTGCATTCAGTAGCGATTGCCGCCTTTGTAATGCGATAGCTACCACAGCCACCACAAATATTAGCGCAGACATTAATTGGCTTACGGGGATGGCGCCCATCATTAGCTGGTCTACGCGCAAAGACTCTATAAAGAAGCGTGCAAAGCCGTAGCTAAGGAAGTAGAGGCATAAAATTTCGCCGTTAAATTTTTTGTGCGGACGGTATAGGGTCAATAGAATAAACACGCCTAAACTCCACAGGGATTCGTACAAGAAGGTTGGATGTACTTGTATGTATTCTATGCCCTGGTAAATTATGGTGTTGTCTAAAATATCGGCGGGTAAGGGCATACGGGTTTGATCGCGTACTATACGCATGGCAAACAGGTTATCTGTGAAGCCGCCGAAGGCCTCGCGATTAAAAAAGTTGCCCCAGCGCCCTATAGCTTGTCCTATAGCGAAGGAGGGGGCGCAGGTATCAAAAATTGTCCACATATTAAGTTTACGTACGCGGGAAAATACATACACCGTAATAACCGAAGAAATTATGCCGCCGTAAATCGCCAGGCCGCCTTCGCGTATGCCTGTTATTATGCGGAGGGGATCGTGACGGTAATGTTCCCAGTTAAAGGCAACAAAAAACAGCCTAAGACCAATAATAGCGGCTATAACGCTAAAAAATAGCAGATCAGAATAATCGTCCGGCTTTTGGCCGCTACGCTTGGCCTCTATAACGGCCGTGGCGTAGCCGGCCAGAATTCCCGCAATTATAAATAGGGCGTACCAGTATAGATTAAGGCCAAAAATAGAGATGGCTACACGGTTTACGCTAAATAATTCTATTCCCATATTGGGGAAAGAGATGTCTGGTGTCATTGTTTTTCTCCTCTTATAACTGATAGCGCGTGTTTGTTGAGAGACTCTGCGGCTACATCGTCTATTGTCACATTTTTGAAAGCGTCAAGCATAGCGTTAATGTTAGTACCTTTTGCGAACAGATCGGCTTGTACGCTTGCTAGTGTTTCAATCGAGTTAAAGCCACGTATAAAGCGGCCTATGTGTTTGTTTTTGATTAAATTAAAGCGGTCTTTTTCTATTTTGAAGTTTGCGACTTCCTGTAAAATGCGATCGCGAACGGCCTCTGGTTGCGGGCTTACCCCAGAACACATGAAAATCCCATAGTGCCCAGCCCCAATATACTCTGTAGAAAATTGATTGTCAATCATTCCCTTTTCGTATAGTTCGGCATATAGCGTAGAGCTTTCGCCAAAAATCATGTCTGCCAATATGCTGGAAGCCGCCATTTGAAGGGGAGGGGACATTTTGTTGTATATGGCCTTAAAGCCTAGCTGGAACATAGGCACAGGCACCAGCATGGACTGCTCTATGAAGTCTGTGGAAGAATCTTCAATTTGCAGTATCGGAATATCTTCATTGTAATCAAGAAACTCTGTATCAAAATCGCCAACGCAAATAAGCGCCATATTATCTGGCCTGTAATAGCGCTTGTAGCAGTCGTATAGGTCTTGCGGCGTTATTGCCAGTATTGATTCTTTTGTGCCTAAAATATCCGGCTTATTAAATAAAGCCCGGTTTAAGGCGGTGTATACCTGCCAGAAGGGGTTATCCGCGTACATATCTATTTCGGCTAAGATGATGCCCTTTTCTTTTTCGATGTTTTCTTCGGTGAAATGCGGCTCAAAAACTAGTTTTTTTAGTAGTGTTAAGTTTTCCTCAAAGGCGTCTATGGTGTTGAAATAGTATACCGTGTGGGTGTTGTGGGTGTAGGCGTTTACAGAAGCGCCGTGCTTGGTGAAGGCTTCAAGCAGATTAAGCTCGCTGTCCTCAAATAGTTTATGCTCAAGAAAATGAGCGTAGCCGGGCGGCATATCCACGCCACCTGCGCGTACTACTATGGCGGCTTGCTTTTCCCAGTAATCTTTTTTGGGGATAGTAAATTTTTTGCAACACATCATCGCATCATCACCACCGTGTCGATATTTAGCCGGGAGGCCACAGAAACCACGCCTTCATGAGTGGCCTCTTTTACTTGAAGCAGAAGCTCGTCCAGGCTATACGGATCGCCCAGCAGATATTGCGAGGCGTAAAAATCTACGCAAGCAGAAGGCCTATCTTGCATTACCCGCCAGCGCTTTGATAGCGATAGCTTAGCTCCATCAAGATCAAACTCGCCACGCTTAAGATTGTGTATTTCTGCCTCACAAAGCTCCATCACCCGTTCAAGTTTATCCGGCTCGGTACCGGCTAGAATGCACATGATAGATTTAAAGCGGAATATTGTCGAATAGATAGAATAGCAAAGGCTTTCCTTTTCCCGGATATTTGCGAAAAGCTTAGAGTTAGGCCCACCGCCTAAAATTTCATTGGCCAGTTGGAAGTGAATGAAATCCATACCCACAGAGGGAATATCAGCACGAAGGCCTATGCATAAGTTACCCTGGGCGCTGCCGTGGTCTAGCTGTATCACCTGGCGCTGGCTACGCGCCGGTAATATCTTCGGCTTTGGAAGCTCTGCCTTTTTGTCTAGCTTAGGCAAATGAGCTTTATCCCAGCGGCCGAAGGCTATTAATTCCATAGGCGATTCAGCGAGTATATTATTGTAGTGTTCGTGCAGATTTTCTATGTGGGGTAAATCCTCCACATAGCCGTCGCCGTATATGCCAAAAGGTTCGTCCTGGCACATAAATTCAAGGCATTTTAATTTTACATAATCGCCCTTGTTATTTATGCGGCCTTCTATGCGGTTTTTGAGGTTTTCGACTTCGCCTTTCACGGAAGCTTCATCGAAGCGCGGATTAAACACCACTTCCTGTAAAAAGTTGATGGGCTCTTCTCCGCAATCAACGCATTCCAAAAAGAATTGCAAAATCTGCTGTTCGCCCTTTTTTACAATTTGGGCATCAAAAATACCGCCCTGTAAGGACTCTACAGCCAGGCGCATGTCTCGTATAGTGGGATAACGGGCACAGGCGCGTTGCAGTAAAGCCGGCAAAAGAGCGGTTTTTGTGACCTCCGCACGCAGAAGCGGTCTGCGGATAAGCAGGCATAGTATATTGCTTGTGAATTTGTCTGTCGGGATTATGTGTATCATGTTGCTAGTATGTCCACATTGGTGTAGTATTATGATTATGGAAAATATAATGGCAGTAAAAGCCAGCGAGCTTGGCGATATTTTTAAAGACAAAAAATACAACTTGATAACAGGCCTAAGCATATCAGCTAGGCATATTTTTATGCCGCGGAATGAAATTGAAGATAATCCAAAATACCGGCAGATAATCCCGTATTGCATAATAAGGCACGGCGATAACTATATGATGTTTGAACGCCTAAAAAAGCAAAGCGAGACAAGGCTCCACTCGAAGCTATCACTAGGAGCGGGCGGGCACATCAACGAAGAGGACGGAACAGTAATAAAAGGCCTACACCGGGAATTAAACGAAGAAATTTCAATCAAATACAGCGAGCCAAAATTCATAGGCATAATAAATGACGAAAGCCTAGAAGTCAGTAAATGTCATCTAGGCTTGTTATTTGAAGTTATAGCGGAAGATGCCGCATTTAGTGTTAATGAGAAAGATAAAATGACGGCAATGTGGGTTAATAAATCTGAGCTGGGGAATTACCGCGATCGCTTTGAGAGTTGGTCGCTTATTGTTTTAGAGTTTCTTCAATGAACATTACTTTATCGCAAGCTAGTGACAAAGATTTATCCGGGCTTATATAAGGCTCTGGATGCAGGTTGTCAAGAAAGTAGAAACAATCATCTTGGTTATCTTGCAAAGGCCTAAAATACTCAATGACATTATCACCCAGCAGATTTTGCCTGATGTCTTTACTCTTTGGAGTAAATGCCCATACGCCCAAAAGTAGCCGGCTACCTATTCTCATGCCCGGTACCTGAAAAATATAACCGGGTGTGGAGCCGACATAACCGCCCATTGTTGCGTCTTTACGAGGAAGTTTATCCAAGTTATGCCATTCGTACATTTCTCGGTTTATGACTGTTATGTATGCCCCTGTATCGTACATAAAGCTTATACCGTCTGAATCTGTACCGCCCTCGCGCACGATTGGAATATCAAGATAAACATGACCTTTTCTGCGGTTATATCTTATTTTAGTTTGCTCATCTATTGTGAGTGTCATCCACATCACCAACCAATTCTAGGGTATGAAAAAAGCCCATCACACCTGGAACGCTGTCATAATCAAAATCTCTGTCTGTTCTGGGGGCATATTGCGGCTCTTTAAATTTGTCATAAAAGCCATCTGACTGCCCCTCAAAAACAGAGTCAGCCACCGCTACAGGTATACCGCCAATAAGCTGGCGGCAGGTGGTATAATTGCAGTTAGTAATAAGTATCCACTTCCCAATATATTTTTCTTCCATTTCCTCAAAGGTCATGTAAGTTGGGTTGTCTATTAGCTTACGCATAGTTATTCGCCTCTTTCATAAAATTAAGCTTTGCAAGCGATTATACCACGGCTATGGCGTTTTGTGAGTATAAAAGTTGGATCGTTAGCTAAGCTTACCTCCACTAAGATACTCACTAGGGTTAATACCCTCAACCCTTTGAAATGCGCGTCTGAATGTACGCTGATTTGAATAACCCACCTCTAAGGCTATATCATTAATAGATTTCCCGCCGGCATTTATCAATTCCTTAGCCTTTTGTATTCTAATAAAATTAATATAATTCAACAAGCCATACCCAACCTGCATTTTAAATATTTTTGAAATATACTTAGCGCTCAAGCCCATCTGATCGGCTATTGTCGAAATATTCAAATTAAAGTCAGCATAATTATCGCTTATAAAAGACTCTATGCGCGAGCTTAAACTATCTTCTTTTTGGTAAAGGTCTGGTGTTTCGCCACATATCAAATGAATTAAAGAGGTCAGCGAAACTTTTAGCTCCAATTGATTTGCGCAAGTTAGTAGTTCATTTAACGCATCATATACGGCCTTAGATTCTTCCGCTTCTTCTATACCGCACAGCTTATCTGCTATCGCAAATATATGGAAGCGCACCAACTGAAAAGGTTTATCCTCAAGCTCCGGAAACAGCCTCTCCAGCATATTAACCGCATCAGAAGTCTTTTTATACTGCACAGCTTCATATAACAAGGACAAATCAAAGTTAAGCGTCGCCTCGCTTTCCTTTTGGCTGGAACGCATAACCGTAGTCCCTTCCATAGTTCTTTGGTAAACATGCGCTTCCAAAACCTCTTTGTAACTTATATAAATTTCATCTGTACTCTCTACTGCGCGCCCTATCACCATATTAAGCCTAAGCGAAAAATTCTGCAAAAAGAATTCACACAGATCCCCAGCCACGCTATCTATCATATTCTCAAATTCCCTTGCAGTATCTTCTTCCAATACAAACATAAAAACAACAGCAGATTCAGTCTCTGTCGCCAAGTACTCAAATCTGTTATCGAACATTTCTTCAAAAACATTATCAATAACAAAACTAAGCGATATTCTCTCATCCTCAAGCATAGAATCCTGCAAATCAAGCGCAAACGCACAAACAGGCACAAGTAACCTAGCATCAAAATTAAGACCAAGACTCTCAATAACATCATCGTCCGACAAATACCGCTTTTTATCCGTAAGCAAGGCATACAAATAATTCTCAAGCAAAAAGCGCTCGGTAGAGTGATGCTTCTTAGTCAATTTTATTAGATGATCGCGTATAATCTCAAATTCATTGCCCTTAGGTTTTTCACTTTCCATAACATCCAGCACAGAGTGCAATGGCCGATAATTTCTTCTAAGCAAATAAGCCGACACAATCAAACCAACCACAAGCGCCGCCAGCACACAAACAACCGCAACGGTCAAAAATAAATGATAAGGCCGCCAAAACTGATGATAGGGCATAAGCATTACATACGTTAAATTGTAAAAACTTGATTGCTTAATAGTCCTAATATACTGCACGCCGTCTATATTAACAATATCACCGGCGGCATATGTAATATCAAGCCTTTGCATAGTGTTTTCGCCGCCGAAGCTCATAAGCACATTTCCGGCATTATCTAAAATAAGCAGTTCTGTATTACTAGCAAGGTTTAAGGTGTTAGCTATGCTCGAATGCTGTAAGGAGATAAAAATATTAGTCGAAACCGTCAGGGGCATTCTTCCGACATTTATAAAAAATACCAGCGCATCCTCGCCGTATCTGTTGTATGAAAGGTAGGGCGAGCTTATAAATTGACCGCTTTCGTGATATGCGGACAATTTTTCCCGCCATGTTTCTGTTATTATATTGTGTCCGGCATGGTACAAGGCAAGGCTTAGAAGCGGACTTTCCTGCGCGGTTGTTGGTGTTACTATATAGTCCGTATCCAACATATATACCAAAATGTCCACACCGGATATTTGATGGTAGTTAAGTAGTAGTTCAATTAGCCCTTCCTGCGTATTTATAATGTCGTTTTGTGTATTACCTCGCCGTACAACTTCCCTAAACCTACTATCTAATATTATTGTTGCGGCTATTTGTCGGCTTTGGTCAAGTCTATTGTCAATAGCTGTCTGTATTGTATATAATTCCTGCTGGCGTGAGTTAATAATTTCGTCAATAATAATTGTGCGCGTGGTTGCCGCCATAACAAAAAAACCTATTACAGGAATAAGTAATACCAACAGGTACGATAGCATCCAATGTTTTAATATGCTGTTACCATAGCCAAAAAATGTACCGCGCAATTTATCTAACCCCCTATCCTATTAAGTATAACTCAAAATTATTTGCATAGTATGGGACAATTTTTCTTCAAGAGGACAAAAAAGGAACAATCTGACGTTTTGTCCCTTGCGTGTTGCTACTGACCATTATACGATTGTCAAACAAAGTTAAACTATAATGGACAGGAGCTGATTATCTTGAAGAAAGGTCTAGCACTTATTTTATCACTTATTATTATCTTGGCGGCATGTGCAGGGCCCGCAGGCGAAAGCGCGGAGCCCGGACAAGCAGGAGCCGCACCAGGACAGGCGGCACAAGCGGGGCAGGCAGAAACGGCGGAGCCA
>Ga0209755_10004977_pt1 | contig 15356 bp, 13 predicted proteins | sample TergutCo191P1_FD_187301 | JGI IMG/M metagenome (GOLD analysis project Ga0209755, IMG submission 187301) | Cornitermes sp. P1 segment gut microbial communities from Petit-Saut dam, French Guiana - Co191P1 (SPAdes) (version 2) | ecosystem: Host-associated > Arthropoda: Insects > Digestive system... | reverse complement strand
CCTTCACATTCGGAGCGACTTGCTTGGCTCGCTGATAAATCGCAGGCAATTCCAAAACGCCTTTCTCGTTGCTCACACGACCAACATACAAAAGAACCGGCGCACTCTCCGGCAAACCAAAAGCCTGCTGCTTGTCCGAAGCTAACTATCCTGTCATAGCCGCCATCGAAAAATAGGGAGAAGAATCTCCCTCACTGCAACCGCCCTGCTAATTTCGTGGCAAACAGAGGGCGTTTTCCGCTACCCTCTCTAGCCTAGACATCGTGGCTTGTGCAATCACTGAAGGTTAGAAGCAACCTGACATAGGAAGACCGGGAAGCTTCCACACGAGGGTCTGTCATAAGTTGGAAATGGCAAGAAAATGTTGTTTTTATGTCATTTTTGCGAAATAATTGCAAAATCTACTTAAAAGTTATGATATTTTATTTTTATTTTTCTACATTACGCCTTAATGTTCATTATTGTTAACAAATTAGTGTTTTGCAGAATTTCCTGCAGGGCTTTTGTTTTATATAAAAATGAACAAATCAATAAAAAAAATAATTTTGAGGAGAGTTTATGTTAACAGCATCAGAGCAGAAGGTAATAAACTTGGATTATCCAAGAGCAGAGATAAAACGTGAAAATATTAATATGTTTTCATATCTCATCAAAGGAAGCGTGCGTTATGCAAATGACCTTTACAGAACTGTGCTAGAGCAAAAAGAATTCATACAAAAAGGTCTATCACTTAAAATACCAGGAGTTTAGAAAAAATGGTTGAACTATCTTCACCCGAAATGGAACGGGTCGCTAGGTTATATGCTAAAGCGAAAAAAATCATAATTGAATGTGAAGAATTTGGTGAACTTCAGAAAAGCAATATTGCGGTTTTAATAGAATTAAGAGCCGCTTTTGACCATTTTATGCGATGTATATCAAATAATTTTTCTGAGGATGCGAAAGATGATGAATATCAAAAGAAACAAATAGAAGACACGACAATGCACATAGTCAGGGCTGCTTGTAGCTCTTTAATTGGTTTATCTATTTCCGTACTTATGCAAATATCCAAAAATATGGATAGTATCAATGCTGATGCAATAGCTACTGTATTCCCTGAATATTATTCTAAATATATAAATAAAATAAAAATAGCGAAAGAAGAAATATATAAATACACAAATAAAAAAAAAGATGTCTTTTTTACAGAGGATATAGATAAACTTATTGAGAAAATTAATGAGCTGAGACAAATTAATCAAGAAATAGAAGCGCATCTGCCAGATATGGTTCGCATTCAAAAAGGAATTAAAAAGCCTTTTACGCGACAAGCGGCTCTTATTTCTTCAATAATCGGGTTGATCTTGTTAGGAGTTGGTGTTTTAATTGGAAGAATAATTTGAGCAGAAAAAATTTTTAACCGCATTATATGCAAGGAGTCAAAAAAATGATAGAATTATTATCGGATAAAGAAAAGCGAGTAATTAAAATATATTTAGAATTAAAATCTCGCAAAGATTTTTCTGAACACAAAAAGGAAATGCATTCAAAACGACAAAAATTAGCTGATGAAGTTTCTAAAGGTAATAAAAAATTATTAGAGGAAGATGCGAAATTTTTACGTTTTGTATTAGATTTAGAAGAACTGGAAGATGCTTTTGACCATATTATATATTGTATGGCAGATGAATTTTCCGAAGAACCTAAGGGATCTGAATATCAGAAAGAACAACTAAATAATGCTATTAAGCATATTGAAAAATCCACATATGATTTTTTAGACGTTTTAGATATCTTAATTTCTAAGAAAATAGAACGCATCTATAGTTTCCAATCAGATGTAATAGCTATAGTATTTCCAGAGTATTATCGAGAATACACAAAAAAAATGAGAAATGCAAAAGAAGATATAATTTCTTATAGATATGAACGCTCTTTTGAAAATATCGAGAAATATTTTTCTATAATTAAAACTATGGATGAAATTAATCAAAAGATAGAAATTCATTTACCCGATATGATTGATATTCAAAAAGAAAAGAAAAAGTACTTTATCTTGCGAAAAATTCTTACTCCATTTATAATAAAGTTAATTGTAGGGCTGATTTTGTTGGTAATTGGAGTTTTTATAGGAAAGTAGTGGTATTTTGAAGACTTCCTTTCCAAAAAATATCTATATTGGAACCCATGCCTAAAAACCAACATTTGGCATTTTACAATTATCTCAGGAAGCCACGAAGGTCTCCTGTACAGGGTCTTTTTTCTCAAAATAACAATGGAGGGCGAGTGATTCGCCCTTTTTTATTTGCCACAGGAGGCTAAATAATGGCTGACATTATTCAAATTGTTAAGTACGAAGGTGATAACAGCACCTTTATATGGAAGTCGCCGGTTGAAGATTTCAATACCGGCACACAGTTGATTGTTCATGAATCGCAGGAAGCAATATTCTTTATGAATGGTCAGGCTTTGGATTTATTTGGGCCAGGTCGGCATACTTTGGAAACGCAAAACATACCACTGGTTAACAAATTCTTTAATAAGCCAACAAATGACCAAACCCCATTCCATTGCGAAGTCTATTTCATAAACAAAACAGAGCAAATGGCTATTAAATGGGGAACTGATAGTCAAGTTCAGTATATGGAGCCAACTTATAAATTTCCGTTGAAAATAGGAGCTTCGGGCGAAATGTCTTTGCGTGTTGAAGACTCGAGAAAACTGCTTGTTAAAATTGTTGGAACAGAGCAGTCCCTTACGCAAGCCGGACTTATGCAGATGTTCAGAGCATTCTTAATGGCAAAAGTTAAGCCTTACCTTGCACAAACTATGCAGAAAAATGAGTTTGGCATATTTGAAGTTGATTCACATATGGGTGAGCTTTCTGAGGTTTTGCATAAACAGCTTATACCGGATTTCAAAGATTACGGTTTATCGCTTGAACGCTTTTTCGTAACGACAATTGTTAAACCTGACGGCGATAAAGCATACGAAAAGTTTCGTGATATACATATCCGCCAGTATTCAGATATTGCAGAGGCACAGCTTCGGCAAAAAGTTGGGATTATTGATCAGCAAACTAATGCACAAAAAATGGTTATTGAGTCTCAGGCAATAGCGACAAAACGAGCACAGGAAGGCTATACCTATCAGCATGAGCGTGGTTTTGATGTGGCAGAAAAAGTTGCCCAGAATGAAGGCATAGGTAATTTTACAAATACTGGTATTGGGCTTGGTATGATGGGTGGCATGGCTGGCGGTATGGGGTCGGTGGTTGCCGGAATTACTTCTGATGCGCTTGGTTCGGTAGCTCCACAGCATGGAGCGGCTTCAGGCGGTCTTTCAAGTCCGGTTGCCGGGATTGGAGTTGTTCCGCCGATTATTGATTTAAAGTCGGAAAAGCCATCATCACCAACAGCGGCTGTGCCTGATAATATGGCTAATTTTAAGCAAGAACTTGAAAAATTAAAGATGGCGAAAGATATGGGTATGTTATCTGATGAAGAATTTGAAGCGAAAAGAAAGAGTTTGTTAGGTTTATAAAGGAGGATATGTAAATGACATTAGCAAAAGATAAAAAGCTTCCAATAGTCACGGTATTTATAATAATGGCTGTGTATAATGTGGTTGTGTTTATAATTCCATTTGATAGAGGTGGCGGTTTTTGGATTGGTTACGGATTTTCCATGCTTTCCATGTTATTAACTGCGGGGGTTGGTTTTTACGCTTTTAGCCGTGAAGGTTTGCGAAGCAAGTTTTACGGTATGCCTCTTATGTCTGTGGCGTGGTATTATCTTATAATTCAATTGGTTCTTGGCTTTGCTGAAATGTTATTGGAACTTATTCCTATTCCGTTTCAATACGGGATTGCGGTAAATGCCATTCTTTTGGGAGCTTGCCTTGTTGGATTGATTACGGTTGATGTTGCTAAGGCGGAAATTGAGCGCATTGATGAAAAAATTAAGGAGAAAGTCTTTTTTATAAAATCTTTGCAGGTTGATGTTGAAGGTTTGGTTGACAAGGCTTCTGATGAGTCAGTGAGGAAGATTTTGAAAGAGCTTGTGGAGACGATACGGTATAGCGATCCGATGAGCTGCCCACAGCTTGCGGCGATTGAGAATAAAATTGAAGCTAAAGTTGCGGCTCTTGCGGAAGCTGTGGATTCTGATGCTTCAAAAGCATTGTGCAATGAGTTGCAGCAGTTGTTTGCGGAAAGAAATAGGAAGTGTAAGATTTTGAAATAAAAGGAGAAATGTATGAAAGCTAAGATTTACAAATGCTTTATTGCTTCACCAAGTGATACAACAAAAGAAAGAGAAATTTGCGATAAAATTTTTAATGAGATAAACAAAAGTATTGGAGAACTATTCAACTTTCGAGTGGAGTCTTTGAAGTGGGAGAGTAATGTACGACCAAGTTTTGGCACAGATGGGCAAGATGTTATTAATAAACAAATAGGAAATGATTACGACATATTTGTTGGAATTATGTATAAAAAATTTGGAATTCCAACTTCTAGAGCAGGTTCTGGAACTGAGGAAGAATTTGATAAAGCTCATGAAAAATATATAAAAGGTAGTTCTCTTGAGATAATGTTTTATTTTAACAATGAAGCAAGTAATTTATCCGAGATAGATACAATTGAGTTGGAAAAAGTAAAGTTATTTAAATCTAAAGTTTCTAGATTGGGGGGCTTGTATTTCGAATACAATGGTTGTGACGATTTTGAAGCAAAAATTAGAAATCATTTCAATAATTATTTTACTAAAAAATATAGAAGTAAAAAAAATATTAGCAATGAGAGCAAAAGATTTAACCGTAAAAATACTTTATATACTAAAAACATTCTACGTAAGCTCGTTGAAAAACAACGTGTTGATATATTAAAACAACGTCCTACAAATGATTTTGGATTTTCAATGGAAGATTTACTTAGAAAAATGTATATTGAACCACAATCTGACATGATATATAACGATAATTTTCCGTTACACACATATATTATAAATAAAATTGATCTAAATACTTTAATACTTGGCGATGGTGGAGTAGGGAAGACTACGCTTCTTGCTAAAATATACGATGAACTGTCGCAAACATTTTTAAAGTCAAATATTAATGTCTGCCCGATATATTTTTCTTTTAGTGGAGAACGATTATGCAATTTAACAATACAAGATATAATTTTACGACTGAATAACAAATATTTTTTAAAAAAAGAATTTTTGCAATTTAAATTCGAATCTCACCAATATATTATACTTATTGATGGACTGGACGAAGTGCAAGATATAAAGAAAACAGAAGATGTTAAAGAATTTGTGAAATCAAAAATTTTTTCCAATTGTAGAGTTATTGCTACGTGTAGAAAAAACTTTGCTCAAGATTATTCTACAATCACCGCATCATTTCATAAAAGCATTACAGTATCTGATTATATCAACGACCATAAAAAGCAACTAGCAGTGTTAGATAAATTTTGTAATTATGCAAATATAGAAAAAATCGGAATAAGTAATGAAAAGAAATTGATTATTGAGGAGTACATCAAAGAAAATTCTGATTCACTTAGAAATCCGCTGATTTTAAGTCTCTTTTTGTTATATGCTCAAGCGATGGATGATGTGCCAAGCGAAAAATTAAATGAAAGTCAAATTTTAGAAGTCTGTATTGAACATTTAATAAATCGAGAGTGTTCGAAATCTAGATACTTGCGACCTGTAGCTACATCGGTTATTTTGCAAAAACTAAGTTTTGCACATTGGAAAGTATATACAAATCGTTTAAATCATAAAAACACTATATACAGCGAGATAGAATGTAATACAAGTGAATATACAGGAGACGAAATTAAGTTAATAAATGAATGTCTTAATTTATTTATTTTTCGAGATGTTTTTTCTAAAAAAATTAAAATGAGAAATGAAAGAATGTTAGAATATTTCTGTGCAAAATATATGTTTTATATCTTAACTGGTGAAATTAAATATGAATCTGATTTGATTTTCAATCGTTGTATAAAAGCAGAAATAATACGGCTTGCTTTTGAGCTTATGAATGAAGGACAGAAAGATATTGTTTATAATTATTTGATTAATGTCTATGAAAAAGCAAGTAGTAGTGATTATTCAAAACTTATACAGCAAATGGTGCATTTTTTACCTAGAACAGGAAATAAAAATTTAAAACAATTTTTAAATTCAGAGTGTGACAAACTAATTAATAGTCCAGTTTATGATGCGAAGAGAAGCGCTATAGAACATTGCTTGCTCCAGCTTGGGTTGAAGCCAGAACTTGAAAAAGAATATTACAATCGAATGATTTCTGATATTAAATTTGATTCTTTTGTGCGAGGTGGCTATTTAGATTTTTATGATGACTCACTACAAGAATTAGCGGCTTCTAATTTCGATGAAAGAAAAGATAGAGATTGGGATAGAGTATTCAAAGCTTTTAAACAACATATTAATGATGATAAAAAGTCCATTAACGAAGGAAAGAAGCCGAGACGTCGAGCCGTTAGGCGATTAGAATTTAGAGTTGCAAAGCAATTTGTTGAAACAAGAGCGTGCGTCTCGCAAGAAGTCGCTGAATTTTACAATAATTTATCTCCGGAGAGTTATAATTTTGATGATGCTGTAAAAAGAGAGTATGAGTCATTAATCAAAACTATAGAAAAATATGAGTCAAAAATGAAGGATAAAAACATTAATTGCGTTTTGACAAATATAAATGTAAAGTATAAAATATGGGACAAAACCGAAATTTATGTTGATAATGTATCTTTGAAAGATATTTTTATTGACTTATATCGAATAATCCTTGAAGATAATAACTCTTTAGAATTCGATGATAATAAATTTGATAACCATAATTCGATATCGGAGGGCAAAGAGTTGCTCAAGGATATAAAGCAGGCTATAAAAAGAACTATTTTCCATAATAAAGGAACTATGTACAATAGCTCTCCAATAAAACAAATTGATAATGAAATTCTAAAAGATGTATTAAGAGCATTATGTGATAATAATTATTTGAGGGAAGTTGGCGAACATAAATTTGCATTGACAGAATATGGCGTGGCTTTATTTAATCAGGAAATAACTGAAAGATTATCAAAAAAATCTATAAAAGTATTTGTGACTTATTGCTGGCTACCCAAAGATCATCAGCAACAAGTACTTAACTTTGTAGATCGTCTTAGAGCAGATGGCTTCGATGCTGAACAGGACTTGGACATTATGCAAAGAGAAAATAACCTGCAAAAGATGATGGCTATTGGCTTCGGATATGACAAGATAGCCGTTGTATTATCTGATGAGTATAAAAATAAGGCTGATAATATTATTGGCGGCGTAGGACAAGAGGCTCCTATGATTGCAGCTGAGAAGAAATTTCATCCTGAAAAATTTGTATTTGTATCACTTAATAGTATAACTTCAGGAACAATCGAAAAAATATGTCCACGAATTTTTGCAGGCGAAAACATCATTGATATCACCTCTTTGGATGATATGAATGGCTATAATCTGCTTCATTCAAAATTATTAGATGAGCCATTGATCGAGCGCAATCCAGTTTCAGCTACTCTTCCAACAGTCAGGAAAATACATAAAGCATAGGTATTAAAAATGATAAGGAGATCAAAAATAAAAATCTTGAAATATAAAATGTATGGTAGAGATATTCAAATAATTGATAACACTACTAAACTTGTAAAGGATAGCAAAAAATGGCAGCGATAACGTGTGATATTTGCGGTGGAAGTTTGTCAATGGACGCAAGCGGTGATTTTGCTGTTTGTGATTCTTGTGGAATGAAACATACAAAAGATAGGTTGAGAACAAAAGCTCAAGAGATTACGGGAACAGTTGAGGTTAGTAACCTTGCAAGCATTGAATCGCTGATGAAGCGGGGAAACTTGAACTTGGAGGATTCAAAATGGGATGAAGCGTACGAATATTTTAATAAGGTGTTGGATATCAATGCTGAGTATGCTCCGGCATATATGGGGAAATTGTGTGCGGAGTTAAAAATAAATAGTGAAGCTAATTTAGCTAATCAATCTAAATCGTTTCTTGAAATGCCAAGTTATAAAAAAGCAATTCGATTTGCTGATTCTGAATATAAAACTACGTTAGAAGTATATGAGCAAGCGATCAAAGAACATATTGAAGAACATATTCAAAAAATAAAAAAATACAAGAAATATTACAATTGCATTTCGATTGGGTATGGGTATACAGTTGGCTTAAAGACCGATGGAACTACAATTGCAGTTGGAAATAATGATTGTGGACAGTGCAACACTAATAATTGGCATGACATAGTAGCTGTTTCAGCTTGTAGTAGCCATACTGTTGGTTTGAAATCAGATGGCACAGTTGTTGCGGTTGGAAGTAATGATTATGGACAATGTAACACTAATAATTGGTGCGACATTATTGCTATTTCTGCTGGCGGTAACCATACAGTTGGTCTGAAATTCGATGGTACTGTAGTTGCAGTTGGAAGTAATAAGCGTGAACTGAGCAATGTTAGTAATTGGCGTAATATAGTTGCTATTTCTGCGGGATATTCTCATACAATTGGTTTAAAATCAGATGGTACTGTAGTTGTAGTTGGAAGTAATGAATATGGTCAATGCAACATCAATAATTGGCGTGATATAGTCGCTATTTCTACAGAAGAGAAATCTACAGTTGGCTTAAAGGCTGATGGCACAGTAATTGTTGCTAGTAATTCTAAAGATAGTCAATATGCTACTAGTGATTGGTGTGACATTATCGCTATCTCTGCTGCATTTAATCATATAGCTGGTTTGAAAGCAGATGGTACGGTTATAACGACTCATTATGAAAATTTGACTAGTAGCTGGCGTGATATTATTGCTATTTTTACTTATGACTATATTACAGTTGGCTTGAAAACAGACGGTAAAATTGTTACTGTATGGGTGCTTGATTACGAAAAAAATAATATCAGCTATGTCTGCAATTGGCAAAACATTGGTCCTGCGAATAAAAATCATATGGAACAAAAACGTATAGAGCGAGAGAATCGTGAGGAACAAGAGTGGATAGAATCAGAGCGAATACGCATCGCTGAAATGAAAACTAATGAACTATTTGAATACTATTCGCGGAATCAAATACTAGGATCTAGGCGGCAAGGTGGTTTTGGCTTGCAGTATACAGCTGCTTATGAAAAGGGACATGCAAGGATTAAATGGATAAAAGAAAATCCAGGTAAACCACGAGATGAATTTGATATTTATTGGGCTTCTCAGACAGAGCAAGAGGCACAACGTAAGCAAGAAGAAGAAACGCGACGTAAACGAATGGAAAAGCTGCAGTCGCTCATAAATCAAGAGTTAGAACGCAGACAAAAAGATGAACAACGCCGTGTTGAACAATCCAAACAATGGGAGCAGCAAGGTTTATGTTACTATTGTGGTGGTCAAATGAGCGGATTTTTTACAAAAAAATGTAAAAACTGTGGTAAAGAAGGAAAATAAAATGGCAGCATTAGTATGTGATATTTGTGGTGGCAAGCTCGTTATGGGAGCAGGTTGTGTGGCGGTGTGCGATAGCTGTGGTATGGAGCACAGCAGAGATCGTATGCGAGAGAAGGTGCAGGAAATAAAAGGTACTGTTGAAGTTAGTAACTTTGCAAGCGTTGATTCACTAATGAAGCGTGGGTATATAATGTTGGAGGATTGTCAGGGGCGTGATGGCATTGAATATGGTAAAGCATATAAATGCTTCGACAAAGTGTTGGAGATTAACCCAGAATATGCACCAGCATATATAGGCAAACTATTTGTGGATATTTCTAATAGTAATGTTGGGCGTAGTCCGATAAAAAACGGTTTCTTTGCTTATTTTGTTCATAAGGAGGCTGATTTGGCACATTATTACAAACCACTTGACAATATGCCAGATTATCAAAAAGCAATTCGTTATGCCGATGAAACTTATCGAGCTAAATTAGAAGGATATAACAATGAGATAAAAAAGCGTATTGCGAAATTGAAAGAAGAATTTGCATTCTATATGATAATTGAATCAACTTATTATTGTGATTTTTCTCATATTCGTAAACCTTCTGATACGGGTATATCGGAGTATACATGTAATGTTGGACATTTAAGAGATGGGTTAGAATTTATAATACTAAGAACTGGATTACGTTATAAGATTTGTGTTAGCAATAATGGTTATATGGTAAAGAATACTAATTGGGACACTTTTAAAAATGGCGATGTAGCAGTAATTACTCATAAAATGCATAAACAACAAGAACAAGAACGCATAGAGAAAGACAATCAAGACATTGAAGAGCGCAAGGCACAGCAATTTAAATGGCAGAAAGAACAACAGCGTATAGAACAATGGAAACGACAAGGCTTATGCTGTGATTGCGGAGGGCATATAAGTGGCTTTTTTATAGAAAAATGCAGAAACTGTGGCGGCAGTTTTGTAAGAATGGAAAATAGAATAAAAATGCTTGAGAGGTTACATAATCTATTATTTGTCATTGCTGTGATTGCGCTATTTATTTCTATCACTGACATAGGTATAGGTATGACAATTATTATTGCAATTATAAGTATAGCTCTTTGTGCGTTTATAAATCACTATTATAATAGCGTTAAACCAATAATTATGCTTATTTTAGGTTTTTTTGGGCTTATCTTTCTATTTCCACCGTTATTAGCATCTATTAGTGGCATTGTATTTTTATTAAGTTTTTTAGTTGGTAACATAATAACTATAATTGATAATAATATTGGGTGGTGGAATTTATGAACACTCAAATCAAAGAATTAAACGATGGTCGCTCTATTGGTTTCGGAATTTTCGAAATCGCCTCTTTTCCCATACTTGACGGATCAGCCAAAGAAATAGAAGCCGAACTTGAACAATCATACAACATGTTCCTCCACGCAACCCGGGAATTTTACAAACTTGGCGAAAACTCAAATACTCTCGTAGAACTTCTCTGGGTAGCGGATAAAGCCGAAAAACAAACATTCCGCTCACGCATACGCATATTTTGCATAATTCGCAAAATAGACAATCAAAATTCAGCTTTGCAAACAGAGATTGAACGCTTATTAAATCATTTTTCCTTAGTATTTTCAACAAAACAATTCCGCATAGAAATGAAAAACGAAGTATTTACAGGATTTTCAAGGCTGATTGAAAATGTAAACAAAGATTGCCTATTCTCTGTTGTAAAATCTGAAAAATGTGCCGGGAATGCGACTTCCATGTATCCATATTACTACACTGACATTGTGCCGACAAACAATGTTGATAATTTTGCCTCTATTATCGCAACCATGAGTCAATATCAAAATTGTTGCATCTCCTTTCAGCTTTTTCCAACACAACTAACTCAACAGGAAAAAATTTACTTAAATGAAGTCACAGGAGAACTTGGGCAACTTGCCAGCGGTATGTATATGCAAAGAGGAATGTACAGAGATATGGCTGCTGAAGAACCATATACAGTTTTGTCAACATATCAAGAACGCATAAATTCACCATTATTTTTATATAATATCTTAGTATTCGGTGAAAGAACCGACTGTGCCAATCTTGCAGGAAAAATTGTAAGTTTATTACAGTCAGGAAAAAAGCGAATTATGAACCCAGAATTTTCTTGCCTTGATCTATCTAGTGAAAAAGTAGATTTGCCAACGCAATATATGCAATACCCATGGAACATAAACAATAAACTCGTTTACACATACAGAAATAGGCAAATTCTTGAACGAGTGCCAATGGCAAAAATACTATATCGACTCCCATATATAATGACTGCCGATGAAACAGCCGCATTTTTCCGATTGCCGTTCCGGGAAAAAACAATGGCTGCATTGCGAAGCAATCAGACAAGCGGAAGTATTGAACATTTTGATGCTTCGGTTATATCGGAAAATAACATCGCTTTTGGAGCACTTATTTCTCATGATTCATCAAATATAATTATAGGCTGCCCTGAAAACGCATTTACAAAACACGCACTAATTGTTGGCACTCCAGGTTCCGGCAAAACAACATTTTCATTCAACATATTGTTGCAATTTATAAAACGAGGAATACCATTTTTAGCTATAGAACCTACAAAGGCGGAATACAGGGCAATGATAGATGCCATACCAGATATACAGATATTTACCCCCGGCAACAATAGCGTATCTCCATTTATAATCAATCCATTTATACCACCCAAAGGCATTACCGTTGAACAATACATACCAAGCCTTGCAAGCGCATTCAAAGCGGCATTTTCTATGCCATCGCCATTGGACATAATATTTCTTAGGGCAATTCGTGCGTGTTATTCTGAGAATGGATGGAAAGATTACAGCAAATACGGCGATACGGATGTCATAGTTTTTGGTTTGTATGAATTTATTTTGACATTCAAACGAATTATAGCAGAATCCGATTACAGTAGCGAAGTTAAAGGTAATCTCCAAAGTGCTGGCGTATTTAGGCTGATGAATTTGATTGAGCAAAACAGCAATATTTTTGATACCATACATACGGTTCCCATTGAAGATATGCTCCGCAAACCTACAATATTGGAACTAAATTCAATTGATAATACAGAGCAGAAAGCCTTGATAATGGCGTTGTTGCTTATCAATATAGGCGTTTATACAAAAAATAATCAACTAGGCGATGGAAAACTAAAAAATATTATTCTAATTGACGAAGCTCACGTTCTTTTAGGAGGCAATTCATCGCCTTCTCAAGATGGAGCAGACTCGCAAGGTGCTACAATAAAATCGTTGCAAGATATGATTGCAGAAATTCGTTCTTATGGCACAGGAATAATCATTGCAGACCAATCTCCAACAAAAGTAAGTCGTGAGGTTGTGGCGAATACAGACATAAAAATAACTTTCCGCTTGGTGCTATCTGCCGAAAAAGAATTGATAGCTGATAGTACCAATATGGATAAAAATGCAAGCCAAATGATTTCAAAGTTAAAACCTGGCGAAGCATATGTATATTTCAGCCGCTTAGAAAATCCTCAATTGGTAATGACGGAAGACATACGGGAAAAAGAGAAAATCCGTTTAAGTGTTCCTAATGAAGAAATTGCAGAAAGAATGATCTACTGGAAAGACAGGAAAAATCGTTTAAAACCATTTGCTGAATGTAATTTTTGCGAGGCTTGCAAAGGCGGTTGTGATTTTTCATTAAGAGCAAAAGCTGATTATTATGCAAACAGATTTTTATTATCTCATCAAGAGAAGATAAAAGACACTAAGGGTTTAAAAGTTTATATGCTCAGTGTAGATAAATTCTTGAGCAAAATTACCGAAGAAATGGAAGTTGAGCAAAAAGCACGGATGGTAAAATGCACTGCTATACGATTTATGCGTAAAGTGCAACTTGGAACTTCGGTAAAAATTCAAAAAAACGAAGCGAAACAAATTCTTTTGGGAGGACAAAAAGATGGATGAAGGTTTAGATATAAGCACGGTTGGTATGGGCAGTATGGATGTCAGCGCACCGGATATCGTAATTGAACCACTTGACGTCGCTACGGAAACTGTTTTGGAACCTGCTATGGATGCCCCGGAGCTAGCAGAATTACAACAAGAGGCTGAGGCATTGGAAATTCAGCCTTTGGATGATGGAATTGACCTTGGCTATGACTACGATGAAGCAATTCAAGCTGCTAATGAAGCTCCGACTGAGTTACCCGAATCATCTGCCTTATCAAACATATTGACAGCAGGAGCTGATGGGTTTAGCTCGCCTTCGGATTTGGCACAAATCACCGCTGAAATACATCCGCATGTTGCTCCTGGTACCGAAGAAGTAGTAGCCCAAGGTTTGCAGGCAGGATGGAATATGGGGGTAGAAGGTTCCAGAGAGCTTATGGATGCAACGATTCGGCAACATGGGGCAGGCCCTGCATCTGATTTACAAAATTTGCAAATTCAGCAAGCTATTGAGGCAGGAGTACAACCTGAATTTTTAGCAGGTCTAGGAAAAGAGGGATGAACGAAAACCTCAATAATAACCTTGAAAACCAAGTTGAAGCTAGCGATTTCAATAATAACGAGTTTAATACCGATTTTGAGCCGCTTAATGACGTTTATGTTGAAGAGAGCACTATTTCCGAACAAGAAATGGCTGAACTGCTGAACGAAGCTGAGGCATTGAATATTCAACCTTTTGAAGATATAGAAACAGAAGCTATTGAACAGATTCAAGAACTTTCAATTGATTATGATGTAGTTTTTGAAGGTCTTGATGAATATGATTTTGATGGAAAGGACTTTAATCAGAATTCTGAGCATTTAAGCGACCTCCTTGACGGGTTTGCAGAAAATAATTGGAGCAATATGGACTTGGGTGGTCAAAAAGAGCAAATCACAGGGCTTTTTGACTATATTAATGGCGTGTTAGATTTAGAAAATCCTCCGAATATTGAATATTATAACGAAGCGGAGCAAGGAAATTACGGCGGCTATAACCCTGCCACTAATACATTGAGCATTAATGAATATATGCTTCATGATTCAAATGAAGCTGCAGACACGGTAGCACACGAATTGTGGCACGCATATCAACACGAAAGATCTTCAAACCCATGCTCGCCAAAGGATTTTCTATATCAAGCAGGATTTGATAACTATATACGCCCTTGTGATGATTTTGATGGTTATCAATGCCAACTAGTTGAAGCAGAAGCAAGGGCCTTTGCCGATCAATTTAAAGGTGCAATAGTACAAGGAGGATTTAGAGCATGAGCATTATCATGGAATATCTGCTAAAAGAAAAGCTGATGACAGAGGTCGTTGCGGCACGAACAGAGAAGAAAGTGTCAAAATATGAAGACATTCGCAATGAGTTTGAGGCTTGGATTAAAAACAAGACTTACAACACGGATAACCCTCTTGTGGTAGGTGGGTACACCGCACAGGATATTTGCAAGCTAGCTCCGTTTATGGATGGCTTAGGCGTGTTCAATTTTATGGTAACTTTGCGTGAAGAACCTGCAAAAGCGAAAGAATATATTGATGGTGGGTTCAGGAGGAAGTAAAGTCATTCCTAATGCCGCTGGGGATCACCCCATCCCCACCGCTTCCATCAACTCAGAAATAATCCCATCCGGCTGATAATCCGCAGCTCTTTTCACCGCCGCAGTCCTGAACGCAGTTTTATCGCATTGCAAATATTCCGCAATTCTCTCCTGCATCTCTGCGGGTGTTTCAACCAAAAATCCGCATTTCTCGTGCTTGATAATATCTTTCGGGCCTTTTGTGTTATAGGCAATCGCAGGCAAACCACAGCTCAACGCTTCCAACACCACCATCGCAAAAGTATCAAAGCGAG
>Ga0209755_10004976_pt1 | contig 15357 bp, 9 predicted proteins | sample TergutCo191P1_FD_187301 | JGI IMG/M metagenome (GOLD analysis project Ga0209755, IMG submission 187301) | Cornitermes sp. P1 segment gut microbial communities from Petit-Saut dam, French Guiana - Co191P1 (SPAdes) (version 2) | ecosystem: Host-associated > Arthropoda: Insects > Digestive system >... | reverse complement strand
GCCGGACTTCGCGAAGGCGATATTATGATGGCGATTGACGGAAGACCCATCAATACCGGTGGCGATTTTTTTGAGATTATCGGTCAACTTCGTCCGGGCGAAACCATCGAACTGACGTACACCCGAAACGGTCGCACGCGGACGGCTAATGTTCTTTTGCAGGATATGGATGGTGGGACTGCGGTGCGGCGGGTTTTGGAATGGTAATCGGTAGGGGCGTATTGCATACGCCCCCAATTATCGGTTGTCACGATTGCCAGCAAGGGCGTATGCAATACGCCCCTACGGGTTAATCCGCTTTGTCTAATGTGAAACTGAATGTAGTACCTTCGCCAACAGTGCTGCGCACGGTGATGTTTTGGTTGTGGGCTTTGATGAAATGGCGGACGATGGCCAAGCCCAAGCCTGAGCCGCCTTTTTCGCGGGAACGGGCTTTGTCGGCGCGGTAGAAACGCTCGAAAATACGCGGTAAATCGTTCTCGGAAACGCCAATGCCGTTGTCGGATACTTCAATCAGTACTTTTTCGTGCATATCATAAATCGTGATTTTGGTGTAAGGATCGTCTTTGTCCAAATAGCGAATGGAGTTTTCGACCAAGTTTGAAAGCACTTGCTCAATTTGTTGATTGTCTGCGTAAACCATTGGTTTGGCGGCGCTTGTTTTGTTTCTGAACGACAACTGCACACCGCGCTCTTTGGCTTTGATTTCAAAATCATCAAACACTTCTTTAATCAAGGTTTCGAGATTGAAGGCTGTGTAATGCGGCACAATTTGGTTGTTTTCAATTTGCGAAATAATATCCAAATCGTTGATGATGGAAATCATGCGTTGAAGGCTTATTTCTGTGCGTTCCAAATAATTGCGATTAACATTCGGGTCGTTGATCGCACCATCCAAAAGGGTGGAAATATAGCCTTGAATGTTGAAAACAGGCGTCTTCAATTCGTGTGAAACGTTGCCCAAAAACTCTCTGCGATAGGTTTCGAGTTCTTTCATTTCCTCCAATTTTCCTTCTTGGTTGACCAACCAATTCTGAACTTCTTGTTCAACGCCGGAAAGCCCAAGTTCGCGGTGGATTTTCAAAAAATCGTCGCGCGTTTTTTTCTTGGAATAGATGGTTTTGTAAATCACTTTGAGGCGATTTTCGACAAACTTTTTCAACAAAAATTGAAACAGCAAATAGGAACTCAGGGACAGCACAATAATCGACACTATTGTGATCCAACACACCCATTCCACGTGCCTCAAAAACAGCGCCAAACCTACGGCAAACACGCACACCGACGCGGTTGCAATCAGTGCTAATTGATTGGAACTGACATATTTTTTAAAATTCATCAGTCTTGAAATTTATAGCCAACACCTTTAACGGTTTTGATGGAATTTAAGTTCAGACGGTCGCGGATTTTGCGCACGTGCACATCGATGGTTCGGTCGCCAACAATCACATCATCGCCCCAAATTTCGCTAAAAATTTCGTGGCGTGTAAACACTTTTCCGGGTTTGGATGTGAGCAGTTCGAGCAGTAGAAATTCCTTTCTCGGCAACGAAAATGTTTGTCCGGCTTTGATAACGATAAACTTTTCTCTATCAATAATTAAATCATCGATTTGCGTACGCAGAATTTCTTCAGGATTTGACCCTGCCGAACGCTTGAATAGCGCGTTGACTTTCGCCAAAAACAGTTTTGGACTGATGGGTTTTGTGATGTAATCATCCGCACCAGCGCCAAAACCCGCAATTTGCGAATAATCCTCGCCACGAGCGGTCAAGAACACAATCAACGTTTGCGTGAGTTTGTCGATTCTTCGGAGTTCGTGGCAGGTTTCGACGCCGTCCATTTCGGGCATCATCACATCCAAAACAATCAAATCTGGGATAATCACTTCCGCCAAAGCGATGGCCTCCTTGCCATTTTTTGCGGTGGTTACTCTAAAATCGGCCTTTTCCAAGTTGTACTTTAGAAATTCCAAAATGTCCGGTTCGTCATCGACTAATAAAATTTTCTTTTGCATTGTCATTACATTTAGGGGTTAGTATTTAATTTGTTATTTTGTTGATTTTGATTGTGATTCTTATCTTGCAAGGATGTATTCAAAGGTTATTCGGCGGTTGCCCAGCGTTAACTCTTCAAGATAACCGGGAAAGCGCTCGACGCAGTTGATGCAGTCGCGACAGTGCATTTGTGCGAAATGTATATCAGGAATGTTGTTTCGGTATATTCGTGAAATCATATATCCCCCTCTGTTGAGCGGAACCATCGGTATATCTGTCTGAGACAAGTATGCCATAAACCATTCAGGTACATTCACATTGCGGAAATTTGAACGTATTAGCCCATACTCAAGCCTAAGGGTATCGTTGTTGGTGATGACACGGCTGATAGTTCCATTTGCATTGTGCTCAAAACGAACGGTTTGTCCTAAAAAATCTCTTTCCAAGAGCAAGCCGTCAGCGTTAAGTAACAGTGTTGAAATAACAGTTCCATCGGCATAATTTGTGATGTAAACAGTGTTTTCTTGGTAGGTAAAGATGTGTGTTGCAAGGATTTCTGACGTTGTGAAATTTCTTCGCACGATTTGTGTTGGACGATGATAGTTGTCGTGCGTAAATTCCAAAAGGAGGTTATTGGCCATATTCGTTATACTTGCAAAACGGTTGAGTTCGTCATAAGTTATCGTGATGATGTTTGAAGGTGTAGGTTCAGGTTGGATATCCATAATCACCGATGGAAGGCGCTGTATGCCCTTGTCGTAGTTGACACACACCACATCGTTCAAATCGCGAATAAACATCTGACTGTTGTCGAAAACCGTCAAAACCCCAACAATATCTACTGGACCCGTTGGCACTGGGTCGTTGGCAAAGCGCGAATGTCCGCTTGAACGAACAACAAACTGATTGCCTCGTTCGTCTCGGAAGATTTGGTTTACCGATTGTGGCGACCCACCCAAATTGATGTTTGCCCACGTGAGAATAGGGTTTGTGCCTGTTGGCTCAACAAATGTCACGTTTTCGATGCGAATCAATGTGCCGACTCTGCGCGTTACTGGCGAGTTTGCCTCTGGAAGTGTGGCCGTTCGTGGCAAAACCAAAGCCTCTTGTTCGCCAGGCAAAATGTGGTGATTGATGAGGAAAGGCACTTCAATAAATCCGGTTGCAAAACTTGGATTCACCGATCGAAGGCCTAATTCTAAGGTTCCGCGGTTGTTTCCGATGGTTAAGCCTTGCAAATTGATGTAGATGCGTTGTCCCAAGCGGTAAAAATTGTACAAGCCCGAACGTCCCACGCGGATGCGAAGGCCGTAGCCGTAGTCGTCTTGAATAAACATTTCACGGAAGATATTGCCATCTCTGTCGCTACTGATTACACGCCCCGAAATGAATACGCTGTCGAGGATGGTGAGCGGAGCCGACGTGCCTTGGCCGTGAAAACGCTGTTGCAATTGGCCAATCGTTATGATGTGCGCTTGGTCAACGTTTGCGGGTGGTTGGGGGGGTGGCTGGTCGTAGTTGAAACAGGCCGTGAACATTACAGCGATTATCGCGAGGATGCAGAGGTTTTTGATATGTTTCATTGGTGTTTTGTTTTGTGTTATGCGGGCGTTTCGACTCCGCTCAACGACCGCTGTCCGGTGGCTGAGCGGAGTCGAAGCCTAAAATCTAAAGAATACATTAAGGAAAAACGACGTCCCATTCATATACGAATAGCGTGATTGGAATGGGCGGAAGGTATCAGCAGTGGTGTCGTGCCACAAGCGCGATTGTTCGAAACCGCCGTTTCGCATGGATTGATTATTCAAGATATTACTTACTGAAAGTATCGTACCGAGTTGGTAGCGACGGCCTTGAAGTGACCAAAAGCGTCCAATGCTTGCATTGAGCACAAATCCTGGTGAAAAGCGTTCTTGTCTGACCATATCGGCGTAAGCCTCGCTAAATGTGCCGTCTGGCGAAACCAAATTTCGCGTGACATCGTCCATACGGCGGCGCGGATTCATACGAATGTATGAAAAATCGTAATAATTCAAGTCGAGCGATGTCCACCAACCACGTCTGGCGCGGTATTCAAGACCGATATTCGCGGCCAATTGTGGCGTTCCAGACACCATAAAGCCGCTCCAATACACACGTTCGTTTTGCAAAACAATACGGTCGCTGTTGTTGTCGGTTTGCGTCAAAAGTGGGTTTGATGTGTAGATATACTCGCCATAGGCCACTGCACTTCTTAACGAAATGCCGTTCCAAATGTGCACATCTGCACCAAATTCCACACCCAAATGGCGTTGCGAAATGCCGCTTAGCGCGAAATTACTCATTGTGCGCTGTACATCGTCAAAGAATGATGAAACGCGACTTCTGTCGTGGATTTCCGTATAAAATCCACCGATGCGAAATCTCGCGCCAGGCATACGGAAACTGTAAATCAAATCCACCGAAAAAATGCGTTCAGGCACCAAATTATCCACCGTTGAATTTCGGGTTCTTGGCGACAAAAATGCATCTCTAAACAGTGGCGGTTGTTGCGAAAAGAACACGTTTGCACTGATCAAATGTGGTCGTCCGATTTGATAGTTCAAACCCGCTTGCACGATATAACTCAAGAACGAATAGGTGTTTGATTTTCCGTACGAATTTTCGGGAAATAAGCCGTGGCGGAACAAGCCTTCTCTGTAGAACGACGTGAACCCCAACTCGCCACCCACGTAAGCCTCCATATTTCGGCCCAGCGTGATATTGGCGACCGCCCAAGCCGTTCCGCGTTGTGTGAACGACAAATAACTGTAACCAAAAATATCGCCTTCGCGAATCACGCGGTTTGGATTGTTCAAATCGTGTTGGATTCTGTCTTCAGCAGGAAGTATGGCGCCAGCGCCACCGTCTTCTTCATTGTCGTTGCCTGGATCCACCACACGTTCAGCAAATTGATTGATGTCAATCCAAAAATCACCACCCAAAAGATCCACCATTTCTTTGAAATAATGTGTTCTGTTCCAGCGGTAACTGAAACCGCCAGTAAGCCTTACATTGTTTGAAACCAGCACATTCGCTGTAAATCCTGCATTGAATTCACGTTGGTCGTTGCGACGATTTTCAACGGCATATTTTGAGCGCAATCCAGAAATGGTTTGTCCGTGAACGCCGTTAAGGGTTACATTTTCGACCGTTTCAAAATTGTTGAAATTCACGTTGTGCAAGCCGTCCCAGTTGATGTATCGGATGTTGCGGTTGGTGAGCCAACCTTCTTCGGCGTTCAGTCCTCTGAGCGGGTCAAACGTTCCAAAATCGGTGAACCAACTTGGCAGATTGCGGTGATGGTCGGGACGCGGGTCGGGTGCATTTTGCCAATCCAGCGCTGTTGTTCCACTTCGTCCGAAACGGAAACTGGTGGCGGCTTGGATGCGCAAACGCTGACTGATACGGTTAGAATATTCCAACATTGCGATAGGTTCGTGCGAATTTCTTACACGTGCATTGCGGATTTCGCCGGCTTGCCAACCGATGTTTGGGTTGTAGAATGGGTTTTGCACCAATTCTTGCACTTCGCTTGTGGCGATACCGCTCATTCCACGCATATTTGGTGCACCCAAGAAGGTGAACGACAAACTTTCTCTGTTGCTCAAACGGCGTTCGACGGCCAAGAAATACGACACGCCTTGTGCGTATGTGCCCAAATCCCACGCCACTGGATTGTCGGCCGGCGTATAACGCACAGCGCCCATCACGGCAACGTACCAACCCGGTGCCACAGGATTTGCCCAAGCCACACCCAAACGGTGTGCCCAGATGCCACCCGATGCGGCATAATTGATTTGAAACCCTCTGCGGATGCGCGATGCATTGGTTGAAAGATTGGACGAGCCAGCAACACCACCAACACCAAACGATGTGGGTTGCATCCCTCGCGAATGGTCTGTGTTTCGCGTCACATCGTTCAACCCCCCCCAAAGCGAGAATGGCGAACTGCCTGTGTTCATATCGTTCATCAACAAACCGTTCAAGAACACTCTGTTAAGGCCAAAGTCATAGCCTCTTGCGCGGAAACGCATTTGACTGAAACGTGCGCTGGAAATGCTTGTAAACACATCGCGTGTTGCGCCCAAAAGCACAAGTCCACCGCCTTGCAAATCATCGCCTTCGGTTTCCATTTCCATATCGCCATCTGCACCTGTTGCAAAATCCAATTCGGGAAACATAAACACGTTTCCTAAATTCACTGTAGCACCTGCGTGCAAGGTTAGCGATGCCTCGTAATTGTCAAAATCTGGCGCAGAAATCGTGATTCGCCAAATGCCTGGCGACAAATTCGGGATGGTGAATTGTCCTGCGGCGTCGGTTGTTACAACGTGTTCATCCACATTGTTGGTCACTACAACTGTGGCGCCTTCGATAGGCACATTGCCACCAATACGATTGATGGCGGCTCCGGTAATTTGCTCGGTTTGTGCGAACATTACCGCAGAAATAGCGATTAGAATTGATGTTAGGAGTGTACGCATATGTTGTTATCTTGAAATAAATATATAAACGGGTAAATGGTCAGAAAATCCGCCGTGATAGATGCCCGGCCCAGGGAGGAACGAACGGAACGTGTATCCTGCGCGACTTCCAGCCTCTGGTGGCTCGAAAAGGAAGGGCGCTGGCACACATTTTCCAAAGATGACGCCTTCAAAGTCGCGGTTTCGGCGCGTTCGGCGTGCATTTGGGTCGTGTGGACGATTGCCTGGTGGCGTCATCAATCGAAAACCACCGCTGTTGTCAATCATATTTTGGCTCACAATAATCATATCGAACAGGCTCCAACTGTCGCGAAACGGAAGGGTGCCAAGTCCTGCTCTAAACATATCGTAGAATGGGTTGAACAGGTCGCCTTCGCGCAGATTGCTCCGACTTCTTGCGCGCAAAACGTCGTGCACACTGCTATAATTTGGGTCATCGTTGAAGTCGCCCATAATGACGATGCGATGGTGCGGTGCAACATTTTTGATTGAATCTACGACATTTCTCAAAATCGATGCAGCAAGTTCTCGGCGAGGCTCAGACGCTGCTCGTCCGCCCAAACGCGACGGCCAATGGCTGTTGAAAAAATGAAATGTATCTGTGTCGATAGCACCTTTGAACCACAAAATATCACGTGTTCGCAAGCGTGGAAAATCGCCACCTCTCACTTCAATCGGCTTGCTGAATATATAGTTGACGGTTTCGGCACAAAACAAGAATGCAACATCCACACCGCGTCTGTCGGGCGAATCGTAATGTACAATCTGGTAGCGTGCGGCACGAATGCGCGGTGCATTCACCAAATCTTGCAAGACCGAACGGTTTTCAACTTCTTGTAAACCAATCACAATCGGCCATTGTCCGGTGGTGTGTGGTCGTGTGGCGTGTGCAATGCGCTCAATCACAAACGACAACTGCCCAATTTTGTGCCAATACTGCTCGGATGTCCAATTGAATCGGCCTTCTGGCGTGAAATCCACATCGTTGATGGTCGTATCTCTGTATGTATCGAAAAGATTTTCCACGTTGTAACAGACGATGACGTGGGTTTGCGAATAGCCAACTACTGACGTTAGTAGTAATGTTATGAGTGTTAATGTTAACTTTATGGTTTTCATGTTATCTTATTTTGGTGCGGGGTGGCGAGGTGCGAGGTGCGGGGTGTGTTTCGTGGAAACCTCGTACCCCGTACCTCGTACCTCGTACCCTATCAGTTAATTCCAGGCCAGCGCGCCCAATTTATAGGCATTGTTTCTACGGATTCTTCCAAATCTGGACGTCCGAGTTCATCGCCGATGATGCTTAAATTTGGAAAGAAATTTATACCTGTCAATTGTTCAATTTGTCGTATCGTGCGTGCGTCGGCGCGTGTGGGTGCTCGGCGTGCCATTCCGCGGTATTGTTGTAGCCAAAATCCGATGCCATCATAACTGTCGCCACGGCGTTGAACGATGGCTTTGAAATGCCATCTTGGAACAACCGTTCGGTTTATACTGTGAAGAACTTCTGCGATTTGTGTGCCCGGTGCACCCGGAATAATCGAGCCTCCTTTCACCACATAAAGCGCATCAACACCTTGCTGTCTGGCCCAATCTCTAACCAAATGCTCCAGACTCAACCAAACGCCACGTCCACTGCCTGTTCCGCCGTGTGTGTTGTGAAATTCGGGCAAATGCGGACTAATGTTCGACATAAAATTGGATTGGTCGTTGGCAATCTGGCAGTTTGTTCGGTCTGCCGAGGCCATAATGTGTCCGCGTTCGTAGCCGTAAAGCGTCCAAAACCTTGGGATGGTTTGCACACCACTTCGCACTTCGTGCGCTTGATAATCGATTGGAATTCTTGGGTCAAATGCAAAGAAATCGCGGTCGATACGGCCCGTCAGATGTTCTCTCGTGAGTTGGTACGCCACCCAAATCGCGTGACGCTGTCCGGTATCAAACTCCAATGCAAAATTTACAACACCACCCACATCGTGCAAAATAAACCACGACGAATCGCGCACAAGCGGCAATTCGAGCCTAAACGGCACGTAGCCGTCGGGATTTCCAACAACATAGCCTTTTATGCGCTGAATAATCTGCGCCGATTCGGACACAGCGCCAACGCTTACCGTGATTGTTCCTGCGCGATTTTCATCGGTTGGATTTTCTGTAACGCTAACAACAACAGACATTTGCCCCGTTCCGCTGGCCGGCATCACAGACAGCCAATCGGCGTCGGTTGCAACCGTCCATTCGCTGTCGGCATCAGCACCAATCCACAAAAACGTTTGCGAATTATAGCCACTCACAACAACGGCCTCAACAATTGCGCCATCCAACTGGAAACCAATTTCCAACGGTGCAGCACCAGGCTCATCGCCGTTGCAAGACGTTAGTGCGAGCAACCCAATCAGAGTTATACTGACGATTGTTTTATGAAAGAGATGTTTCATCATTTGATTTACTGACCACTTTGTTCAATCACAACCGTTCGGTTGCCACCTTCCACGCCTGCACCGCTGATGGTTAGCGTTGCCGAACGCCGTTCATCGGTTGTGTTTTCTTCAACATAGACCGAAACGGTAGCACTGCCATCACCGCTTTCTGTAACGGTTACCCACGATTCAGACGACGTGATTGTCCATTCCACATTGCTGAAAATATCAATCTCTTGGTAAGATGCCTCTTCGTTAAAACTCAATATTCTCGGCTGTACAACCAATATCGGGATGATATGTGCTGTTCCACGTAAAGTAATATCATCGATTCGTGCGCCGAACGATACAGGACGCGCGGAAATTCTCAAACTCAACGAATCAACATTCTCTGGAATATAAAACATTGTTTCAACCAAACTCCAACCTGCCTCAATCTTCTCGAATGGTACGCGTGACCACTCCGATGTCTCGATACCGTTTGTCGGTAGCGTTCTGTATGTTCTAAAATGTACCGAAATGGTGTCGTGCGGCTGATTGGCTCCGAATGAAAGCAAAAGCGTTTGATAATCATCAATTCCTATACCGTGAATATAGAAATTTCCACCACTTCCAGCAGAGAACATTACGTTGTTTCCTCCAGAGGCATCGCGATAACCCACAGAAACAGCGTTACTTCTAACATCCACTGTTCCGCCAGATGAGGCGTAACGAACTGTTGCAGCACTTGCTCCAGTCGGACTGAATGTCCATTGGCTAAGCAAAGGCCAACTGTTGCCTGCTGCTCCAAACGTTTGTGTTGCACCTGTTCCAAAATTTTCTGCAAGAATATCGGTTTCATCCCAGCGTCCGCGTTGGAAAATATCCACTTGGCGCGACAAACCGCCTGCTGTCTCAACGTTTAGCACTAATCGGCGTGGACCATCAACATTTGCTGAAATAGTTACTGTGATTCGGCCGTTGTCCTCACCACCCAGCAACAAGATATTGTTGTCCTCATCCATTGACCAAATCGGTGTGATTGAAAACCAATCGTCGGTTGCGCTCACAGGTCTGATTATCCAACGGCGCGTACTTTCTACATCAATAGTGAGCACGTGCACACTGGCATCAACATCGAAACTCGCAGCACTAACGCTGAGTTGAGGTGTGTTTTGCAAATAGAAATCATCGTTTCTACAGCCTGAAAAAATCAACGCTGTTAAAGCGAAAACGGACAAAATTTTGAGGAAACTTTTCATAGGTTTTGAAGTGTTTGATTGATTGCACAAAGGTACGATATTTTTTTGTAATTGCCAAATTTTTTTATTAACAGATCCCTCACTGCGTTCGGGATGACAGCGGCGCTTTTGGGGAAATGAGAAAAAAAGGGAGCGGCAAAGCCGCTCCCTTTTTTTCTCCCCCTTTCATAACGCTTGTCATTCCGAGCGTAGCGAGGAATCTGCTTGCTATTTCACAACCGTTCGTGTCAGGATCGCACCGTCTTCGAAAACAATACGAACAACATACGTGCCACGTGGCAACGTTGACATATCAACATAGTTTCTGTTGCCGTGAGCAACAAGTTGACCAGCAAGGTTGTAAATTCTCACCGTCGCAATCGCTTGCTCCGCCTGAATCATCAACACATCTACAACCGGATTCGGGAACAATACAACAGTACGTTCTTCGATATCTCTTGGGCAGATTGAGGTTGCTGGGTCATCAACACCAACACCAAGCAATGTGATTGTGCGAAGAATTGCACCATCGCTGCCGTCTCTCAAATTCAAGACTGCACTCTTTGGACCCGCTGTTGTTGGTCTAAATGTGATGTTGATTGTTCCACCTGTTTCGATGTCCCAACCGTCAGCATTGATGGCATCGAAATGCGCTGCTGCACCGCCAGCCAATTCGCCGTAGATGTAGTTCGTCAAGTGTGCACCCGTAACTGTAACAGCCGTAGCCGCGCTTGTCGTGTTCACATACTGCGTTCCGAACGTAACCGTTGCAAGATCTGCAGTGATAACTGGTTCTGTGTTCACTACGATGTCTGCCGCATTGCGGAGTACGAGTTGACGTGTTGTATTAGGTGGCGTTCCGCGAACATCACGCCATACAAAACCTGTAAGGTCGTAGCGATCCGTTGTATTCACAGTCATACCAATGCCGTGGAAATGCGAGCGTGCCGTCATTTCGTTCTGACCTTGAGTGAATACAACATTGGTAGCGGCTACCTCACCAGTACCCGTTGCTATAAACGTGTGCTCTGTAGCGAAGTTAACACCAACAATTCTAACCAAACGTGCATTCATATTGTCGATATCTGCCAACAAATCGGCCATTGTGATTTCTACCGGTTCCACCGAAAGCGGTGAAGGTACGCCTGGAGCAGATAATTCCGGTTGATGTGGCGTTGTGGCAAGTCTCACTTGACCCCAAGTCATATCGCGCGTTCCAACAAGTCCGCCCGTGATAAGGTCGCCAGGTGCATAAGCCGCTGTGATAACACGTGGCACTTCATTGTCGAAAACAAGCAAACCACCGGTTTCGTCTTTCAAGAACACATTGTCGCGAACAGCAACAGTGCCTTGATCGCTGGCTGGACGCCAAACGAAGGTCAGATCACCTGTAATTCTGAACATTGTTGTAGGAGCGGCATAACTTTGTGCAAGGAATTCCGCAACAGTTGCTACATCCACTGGGAATGTGTAGATGGCTTGTGCCATAACACTTTCATCACCGCCGATACGTCCAAATGCACGAAGTGTAGTTGTTTCCGTAATGGTTACATATCCACTTGCTGGCAATGCGCTAAATTCTTCTCTTGGTGCAGTCGGGTCTTTTGAGTAGAAGATTTCTGCTCCGCCACCCGGCACCGTGATGGTTACGTCTGTTGTTGCAAACATATTTCCTGCTGGTGCAGAGAATACAGGTGTTGCTACTGCAGCAGTAGAAACTAATTCGCCAAAGATGCTTAATCCTGGACGATTTGCGGCACTTCCTGCTGCATCGTTAAAGTAGAATGTTCCGCCTGCGTTTGTTGCTCCCCACAAGACAAGTCGGAAGGTAACAACCGTTCCTTCTGCAACACTTTGAAGTTCTGTAATCCCCGACAAGTCAATAGCCGCTTGTGGGTTTCCTTCAGCAGTCGTTACTGTTCCCCAAGTAATCGGTGTTCCGATATCTACAAACGCACCTGTTCCAATTTGGAACTGCCATTGTCCGGTTGATGGACCGAACTGCGAACGGCGAATGTTGTAGTTGCCAATTTCAGAGACCGAAAGCGCGTGAAGTGCATTTGCAGTCAGCGTAAATGTTGCAAAATTATTTGCAGCGATAGCCGCCTCAGCAGTTGTTGCTGTTGCAAAATTATTACCACCCCAGCCGTGTCCAGCAGGCGTTCCACCTGAAGGCGACCAGTGGCGCGTAAGTCCGCCAACAGTTACGTTGATATTGTGTGCCTCAGGAGCAAACGGGCTTGGTCCGAAACCAGCCGTTGCAATATCTCTAAACACCCATCGTGCGATTGGCACTTCAGCAGGAGGTGTTGTCACTTGAATTGGGTTTGAAGCCTCAGTACTTTGGTTCAATTCGCCACGAGCGACAACTGTGAACGTGAATTCGGTATTATCAGAGATTCCAGTACCCGTAATTTCAAGAGATGTCGCAGGAGCGTCAACCGTTCTTGTTGTTACAAGCGTACCCGTTGTAGCACCTTGATAAATGCGCACTTGGTAGGATGTTGCATTGTCAACCGCTGTCCAATTGGCTGTAAAACCAGACGATGTAACGTTTGTAGCTGCCAATGCTGTAGGTGGCGCACCGATAAGGGCTACGCCTGTGCCGAGTAGTGGGAGGCTGTCTTGAGCCGTTGTCCCGCCTACAATAGATTGAATAACCAATGTATCGCGTACAAGACCCGCTACAGTTGGCGTAAAGGTGATCCCTAATGTACCGCCAGTTGCTGTAAAGTTGGCCTCGTTAGCAACCGTGAAGTTTGCACCGCTTGCCAAATGGAACGTGATAGCGTTGTCGTTCAAGTTTTCGCCAGAAATTACAGGCGTTGTTTGTGCAGGAGTAGCACCTTCAACAAGCGTTTCGGCAAACTCAAGCGGCGTGTGGCTTGCAAATCGCACGATAGGCGATCCAGCAAGTACAGCCGTACCTGATAGGTCGATAACTACATTTTGAGCACCTTCCGCGCTAAGCGTAAGCGTTGCTTGAATGAGTTGTCCGCCTGCAGGTGGCGTAAGCGAGGTCGAAGGCTCGAACACTACACCAAGCGTTCCGCCCGTAGCAGGTGTCCAGCCGGTAGTAACCAATCTAAAGTTGTCTGTATCACTCAAAGTGTGTGTGATATTTCCGACAAGGTTTACACCCGAAACGGTAATGTTTTCAGCGTCGCTATAATCACCAACTTCTACAGTTCCAAACGCGAGATGATCAGGCGTTGCGATGATTTCGTGAATTGGGTTGCTGTTGAATGTTGCTGGGAAGTAAACGTGAACTTCTCTCACGAATATCGCTCCACCCGAGCCAAAAATTCTGAAATCTGTTGGAGCATCTGGTAAGGCTGTCCACGCTGGTTGTACAGCACCACCTTCCGCGAGTGTCAACGTTGCCATACCGTAGTCACCAGTTGTAGTATTTGTTATAGCCTCAGATCTATCATACTCCATAATAAGAACTCTACGTGTTCCTGCTACTTGCTCAAGAAAAACGCCAACTGCTACCGCTCCATATGTGAACGTAGGTGACCGTAAACCTTCGCCGTTTCCTACTTGAGCTGCGCTAGGATTATTTCGAATTTGAATGCTGTTTGGAGCACCAGCAGGGGTGTTTATGACTAACGTACCAGTCCAATTGCCTGATGCACTTGGTATCGTTCTTGCTAAATATGAGCCTGGTGTAGTTGTTGGTGTGAAATTTGCTATTTCAGCATTGCTTAATACAGCACGCCACTGCGAACCCGTTGGCTGAACATATACTGCGTATAGCGTCATATCGCCCGTTGGTACAAATTCGCCAGCAGGGAAAATGTGTAGCGGGTTTGTCGTTGTTTGAGATACCGCACTTGTGCGCCATCCTGCAAACTGCCAGCCTTGGATAGGTGTTGGTGCTGGTAAGATTACTGGCGACACGCACGTTTCTTGTGTAAGCGTCAATGAACCTCCATATGTTCCCGAGCCTAAGTTTAGGGTAACGGTGTAGTGAGGCAAGTTAGCATATGCAAAATTAATTGTAACAGTAACGTCTTCTGTAATGTTATTTACTGTGAAAACATTGTTGTTTCTTACTACAGTAGCTGCATCTGCAGGGCTAATTGTGTAAACAGGATCTGCAAAACCATAGCACGGCGCTGGTGTTGCTGTGATTACATTGCCATTAAGAGCAACTGTTCCGTGAGCGGTGTTGCTACTTTCTGCAGTAACTGTTCCAGCAGGAGGAACGAAATCTGGATCCCATTTGAATAATTGGAAAGAGTGACGCGAGGCAAGAAAACCAACACCTCTTGCAACAAACCTATTTGGATCGTTATCTGTAGCATATGTAAATCTTTGCGCAGTAGTATTGCGATTTAAGACTTCGAAACTGCCACCAAATCCATTGGTCCAAGTAAATGACCACTCTGATGCAGCAGTAGGTGTTTCGATAAAACCTAAATTACCGTTTGATACTAAATGTATAAAGTATTGTTCTGCGGCTGGTGGATCAAATGCACGGATTCTATAGAAATTGCCCTCAACATGCTGTATATGCCAAACAACATTTGCAGGAGGATCCGTAATTCTTGTTACGGGATCAACATCCAAGGTTGCAGTTGCTATAGGCTCAAATCCATATAATGTTGCACCAGATGGAGCCAATAGATTGTTACTCATAGCAAATTGGGCAGTGCCCATTGTTCCGCCAGGGTAAGTACCTGACCCGCCAGCGCTATTGGCAATAACAAACCAACCTTCACTCAATTGTGCTTGTGTTGTTACTCGCTGAAACACCCCATTGCCTGTAAATACAGGAGGGTCGCCATTCGCTTTCACAGAGTTAAATGTTCCCAAAGCGAATACCATCGCTGCGAGGAACATACTTAGTTTTGTTAGTGTTTTCATAGTGTATTTTGTTTTTGGGATTTAATTCAATTCGTACAAAAATTCTGGTGCAAAATCAGCCCCATTAGGCCATTCTATGGTATTGTAGATTATCTTGCCTTGCTTAAAAAAGTCAATGTCTTTCAATGGTGCAAAAACTTCTCCTGTCAATTCATTTTTCAAATCAACCGCCTTTGTCTCTCCCGTGTTGAATTGCAGTTTCAGTTTATATCCATCAAGATATTGGACATCGGTAATTTCTATAAACTTCACATCTTTCATTTTGCTCTGTTTTTTAGACCAGTGGAGGTATTTTACTGATAGGCTCTCCGTTTTTTGCTTTATTCCACATAACCATCAGCTCT
>Ga0209755_10004975_pt1 | contig 15360 bp, 17 predicted proteins | sample TergutCo191P1_FD_187301 | JGI IMG/M metagenome (GOLD analysis project Ga0209755, IMG submission 187301) | Cornitermes sp. P1 segment gut microbial communities from Petit-Saut dam, French Guiana - Co191P1 (SPAdes) (version 2) | ecosystem: Host-associated > Arthropoda: Insects > Digestive system... | reverse complement strand
AAATAAAATCCAATGATCCGTCGTCTTCCGGTTTTGAAGAAACGGGGTTTTCTAAAAAAGTTACGATAACGTCACATTTATTAACAGGCGGTGTTCTGTCTAAAATAACAGCTATTCCGTCATATCTGCCTTTGACTGCAACCATTTTTTTCTCCTTGAATAATAATATAATAAATCATTGGTGTATAAGTTTCAAGAAGGAAGATGAAATGAGGTATGTATTCAAATCTAACAATCCTATACTAGTTTTACCATCGGTCAATACATTATAATTAAAATGAAATATGCGCCAAATCCCCCACGTCCTTCGCGCCAGAAATTATCGCCTCTATTTGGCAGACAGCCGCCGCCTTGTTGATCTCTGGCAAAACGGCGGAGCGGCGGTTCTTGGGCACACTCCGCCGAATTTGTTACGTGAATTAAAAAATACCGCAAGCAGGGGGCTTTACGCTCCTCTTCCGCACTTTACGGAAGGCCGCTTTCTTAAGGCTTTGGCTAAAATTTTACCGGGACGCGCTTTCCGCATTTATGCTGCGCCGCCGCTTTTTTCAGGAGACACGGATTTACACGGATTAAACGGATTAGCACGGATTAAGGAAGAGGGAGAAAGAAAACCATCTGGCTTAAAGCTCTGGCGGCCGTATATCGATACTTTAAATCCATTTTTTGTTGATGATACTCCGCTCCTTGTTCCGGTATTACCGGGCATTCAAACATGGCGCAGAGGACTGCCGATGGGGCTGTGTGTTGCTGCCGCTCAAACAGGGGTAGATGCATCCGAGGCGGCGCTGTCATGGCTGCCGTCAAGTGATGCGCTTCCGCCGGTTTTGCTTGCTGTGGCAACACGCGGAGTATACGACCTTCTTGCGGCGCCGGAACGGGCAAAACCGGAGTTTCCTCGTATTAAAAAAGCATTGCGGCAAAGCCGATGGCAAAGGCAGGGGATTTACCTCACTTTGAGGGAAGAGTCAAAGGAAGGAGAATGGGACGCGCTTTTCGATCAGTTCTTTGAAGCGGGTTTCCTGCTGCCGCCAACGCCGGATCATCCTTTAATTCTGCCCGGAGAACTATCACAGGGAGAGGAAACAAAGCTGGCGGCGGCGTTATGCCGTTGAATCTTCAATAAAAATTCACTATAATTTTATATCATGAACAAGTTTATTTTCGTCTCGGGCGGTGTTTGTTCCAGTTTGGGAAAGGGTGTTGCGGCTTCCTCGATAGGAGCTCTGCTGGAAAGCAGAGGGCTCAATGTCAGTATGGTTAAATGTGACCCCTATATCAATGTTGACGCAGGAACGATGAGCCCTTACCAGCACGGCGAAGTTTACGTAACAGACGATAAAGCCGAAACCGACCTTGATTTGGGCAATTACGCCCGCTTCACCAAAGGGCGGTTGAGGCAGGCGAATTCAATCACAACGGGGCAGGTTTACGATTCTGTAATCCGCAAAGAGCGCGAGGGAAAATATCTTGGAAAATGCGTGCAGGTAATTCCGCACATTACTGACGAAATAAAGAACCGTATTCTTGCGGTCGCCAAAGAAGACAGCGACACTGATGTTGTTATCATCGAAATCGGAGGAACGGTCGGAGATATTGAATCGATTCCTTTCCTCGAAGCCGCTCGTCAGATGATCCACGATCAGGGCAGGAAGAACGCAATCTCGGTGCATTTGACATTGATCCCCGAAGTTGCGGGCGGCGAATTAAAAACCAAACCTACCCAACATTCTGTAAAGACAATGCAGGAAACGGGAATTCAACCTGATATATTGATCTGCCGATCTCCTGTCATGCTTGATGAAGCGACTTGCAGAAAAATCGCTCAGTTTACCAATGTCGATTTAGACGCGGTTTTTACTTCACCTAACGTAAATACGACAATTTATCAGATACCGATCGTTTTCTACGATCAAAAACTTGATGAAGTGATCCTGCGGAAGATGGGCATAGAAAGCAGACATGCCGATATGCGGCCGTGGCATACGATAATGGAGCAGTACAGCGCGAGGCAGGGAAATGTCCGCATCGGGGTTGTTGGCAAATACATGAATATTCACGACACTTACACATCGCTTTATGAAGCGTTGTTCCATGCCAGCCTTGAATGCGGCGTGGAAGTCGAACCGGTAAAAATCGATTCATCCCTCCTTGAAACTGAAGATACTGAAACGATTCTCGGACAAAATGGTTATAATATTGACGGTGTGCTGGTTCCCGGCGGATTCGGTCAGAGGGGAATCAACGGAATGGTTAAGGCTGTTCAGTGGGCAAGAGAAAATAAAAAGCCGTATTTCGGCATTTGTCTTGGAATGCAGGTTATGACGATTGAATGGGCGCGGAATGTACTCAACTGGGCTGACGCCGACTCGACGGAATTCACTCCTGATACGAAGCATCCGGTTGTAAGCCTCCTTGAAGAACAGGAAAAGGTTAAAAATTACGGCGGGACGATGAGGCTTGGCGCGATGGAAACTGTAAACGAAGAAGGCTCTCATATTATGGCAGCCTACGGTGAAAAAAAGATTTCCGAAAGACACCGCCACCGGTATGAATTTTCCAATCAATACAGGGAAGAGATGGTAAATTCCGGCTTGAAACTTGCCGCTTTTAATACTGACGGTACGCTGGTTGAATGTACCGAATGGCCTCATTCCGGCGGGAAGCAGCACCCGTGGGGCGTCGCTGTTCAATTTCATCCTGAATATAAATCAAAACCGATGGCGGCGGCCCCCCTGTTCAGGGATTTTATTGCCGCCGTTAAAAGAGAAAAGAAGTAACATGAAAAAGATCGTAATCGTTTTATTGCACATAACAGTTATCTCATTTTTTACCGCGTGTACGTTTGATTACGGCGATTCGGAAAATTCGGAAAGAGAAAATCCTGATTTAATAATGGAAAATGTCGAGTATGTGCGGATAAGATCGTCTGACCCGATAGCGCGTTTTAAGGCAGAGCGCGCGGAGCGTTACGAGAAACAGGGCGTAATGAAGCTTCATAATTTTTCTTTTGAACAATACGGAGAAAAGGGAACGGAAGTAAACGCCCTTGGAGCGGCGGGATTCGCGTCAATAATTATTGAATCCGGAGACATCTTCATGGATAACGGCGTCAGAATCGAAGTTGAATCGGAAGACATCATTCTGGAAACCAAACAGCTTGACTGGAAAGACGAGCCGCGGACGCTTGCTTCAGGAGCGCAAAATGAGGTCAACATCTATCAGAAAAGCGGCACTCATTTTGTCGGGATTGGCCTTTTTGTAAATGCACGTAACCGCACGCTGGAATTTTCCGGCAATTTGCAAGGCACATTTGTTTCCAAAGAGGAAGAAGAAGATACAAAGCCGCGCCCGAAGACGCCGGTTAAAAAGCCGGAAACACCGTCCGTACCTGACACATCAAGCGGACAGCGGCAGGCCGGTGATGAGCAGGATGAGGACGAAGAAGACGAGTGGGAAAAACAGGCAAAGTAAATTTGTTAGAGGAGGAGATGATGAGCGGAAAAAATAAGCCGGATATAATTTGTGTACGATTCTCTTTTGCTGCATTCCTTCTATGCGTCTGTTTTAATTTCGCGTCAGCCGATGTTTTTTTTGTTAAAGCTGACCGCTCAACTACTTCAAGAGCTCTTGGCAGGGAAGTTACGATTTTAATCGGAAACGCCCAGGTCAAATCAGATAATTTGCTTTTGCGCGCAGACAGAATCGAAATTCACGGCGATAACAATCAATTTGTGGAATGTTTCGGAAATGTCTGGGGACATGAAGAAGACAAGAATATTCTATTTAATACCGACAGACTCAGATATGATCGCATGAAAAAAATCGCGAGGCTGGAAGGCAATGCCTCTCTTGAGGACAGGGAAAACGAAGTAGTAGCACGGGGACGTTATATTGAGTACGATGATCAAAATGAGCTTGCTGTTTTGCAAATAGCTGTGCGTCTATTCAAAGACGATATGGTCTGCCGTTCAGAATACGCGATATACCGCCGTCAGGAAAAATTACTGGACTTGTCAGGTTTCCCTGTTGTATTTAAAAAAGACGATGAATTCCGCGCAGATAAAATTCGCGTCGATTTGGATACCGACGATGTCATGATGGAAGGTTCCATTGAGGGAACAATAATTAATTAGTTTCGGAACAGCCAATGGAAGAAAACCTGTTTTCGGAGCAAACTCCGGAAAGCAATTTACAAAATGTCTCAACATTAAATGAAATTCCGGAAGAGGTTTTTTCCGCGATAATGACAGCGACGCTGTTGAAACATTCCGAAGAAGCGGCTTTGAAAGCCGATCTTCCTGAGTGTCAGCCGCAAATCACTGTTGAAACAGTTGAGCCTGTGAAACCTAAACTAATCAATCTTCCTGAAGCGCACACTCTCGGCGTGAAAGATCTGCATAAAAAATTCGGCAAAAAAGAAGTTGTCAAAGGCGTAACCTTTACAATGAAGAACGGTGAAGTAGCCGGACTCTTAGGCCCTAACGGCGCGGGCAAAACGACAATTTTTTACATGATTGTCGGTTTTTATCAGCCCTCAGAAGGCATTGTCACAATGGATGACATTGACATAACAAGTAAACAGATGTACCGCCGCGCAAGAATGGGTATCGCCTATCTCCCGCAGGAAGCGTCAATTTTCCGCAAATTAACTGTTGAGCAGAATATCTGGGCAATCCTTGAAAGCCGCAGCGACATCGACGACTACGAAAAAGAAGAAAGGCTGGAAGGGCTTTTATCGGAGTTCAACATCGGACGTATCCGTTCCCAGTTCGGTTATACTCTCTCCGGCGGCGAGCGCAGACGCACCGAAATAGCCCGCGCTCTTGCCACAGAGCCGAAATTTCTTTTGTTAGACGAACCGTTCGCCGGCATCGATCCAATCGCTGTTTACGAAATCAAACAAATTATCCGCCAGCTCGCCGAAAAAGGAATCGGCGTTCTTATCACCGACCACAATGTCCGCGACACTCTTGAAATAACCCACGAAGCTTTCATCATCGCCGACGGTTTAATTTTCGCAAGAGGCGATAAAGAAGTCATTCTGAATAATCAAATGGTAAGAAAGATTTATCTTGGTAATGAATTCAGGATGTAAAACAGCGCCGCCTATTTATACAAAGTAAACATATACGCTGAAAAGATAAGAATGAGTATCGCGCCTTCCCAGCGGTTTATTTTTCCTTTTGATAAAGGTATCATTGTGAGTATCAGCATAATGGAAATACCGAAAAGCCATATCATGTCGGTAGTAAACATTGTTTGATTACTGATGGTTATCGGATGTACTACTGTAGACACTCCTAAAACACCGGCTATATTAAAAAAGTTTGATCCGATTATGTTTCCGATTGAGAGATCAGCTTCTTTTCTGAACGCGGCGATTAATGACGATACCAGTTCAGGCGCGCTTGTTCCGACCGCGACAATAGAGACTGCGATTACCCGCTCGCTGACTCCCCACTGTCTTGCGATTAGGCGGGCTCCTTCAACAAACCAGCCGGAGCTGAAGTAAAGCCCTGCTACAGCGGCCAGTATTATTAATACCGCGAATACAGGTTTCATGGTCGCGGGTTCAATTTTTTGCGCTTCAGAAGTATTTTTTTTGGATTTTGCCACAGTCCAAACAGTGTATGCTATCAATATCAATACAAAACATATTCCTTCAAAAAGTCCGATGACGCCGTTCAATCCAAAAATAAAAACCATAACTGTTACGATAAACATAACCAAAAAATCAAAGCCGATTGCTTTATTCCTGATTGGTATTGGAGAAATTATTACAACAATCGCCAGAATACAGCCTATGTTCGCGATGTTTGAACCGATAACATTTCCAAGAGCAATATCGTAAGAGCCGTTAAGCGCCGATCCAACACTGATAAACATTTCCGGGGCTGACGTTACATACGCGACGATTGTCAATCCTACAACGAGAGTGCTGATTTTAAAATGCCGGGCTATCTGAACGCTGCCTGTAACAAGCCAGTTTCCGCAAATTATTAAAACTGCAAGACCCAGAACAAGATAAATATACGGAGTGAAGATTTCAAAATTGGTTCCGGATAATAATTCTTTCATTCGCAGTTATTCGTCCTGAAATTATATTACCATGATTTAATAAACAAAACAATGAGTATATAAAACTTGACAATTATCAGAAATAAATATACTTTAAGCAGATGAGCCGGAGGATAATAGATATTAAACATTTTTTTCTGGTTATAATATTTTTGTTTATCTCTCTTGCCGGTTTTACTCAAACCTTTGACGATATGCCGTATTCGAATCCTGACAGATGGACGTATTTTCAGCAGGAGGTGACGTCTCTTCTGCGGTTTCAGACAGAAAATGATCTGAATTATCTGCTGTTTATGAGCACCAGCGTGCATTTTTCATCATTAAAATATAAAGATGAATATCTTGAATCTCTTTACGGCATGTCCGTTTATGAAGACAGGTATAAAGGATGCGATGATCTGAACTTGATCTTGGGATTGCAGTCTAAAATAAACAACTCGTTTTATATGTCCGCTATTACTCACATTGGAAAAGCCGAATCATATATTCAGCTTGAAGAATTTGATTACATTGAATACGATACAGAAAAAAAAGGGCCGATGTACGCGAAGGATGTTAACGGCGGAGCGTTTATGGGATTGGGACTGATCTTAAATACCGACATCTTAAAAGGCGGGCTTTATCTGGGGATGGGGGTTTTTGAAGTCAGTTATGAGAACATGGAATATTATTCTAATTACGATATGGTAGATCAGCGTGTCGGTTTCAGAATCGCGATTGTTCCTCAGGTTAACACGTCGGGCATGTCCTATTTAGGCAAAGTATTAAATAATGTTTTAGGTTATTTAGGGCTGGGAGATAATATCGTAAGCTCCCGTGATGCGAAAGATCCTTCTGCGTTAAACGCTATTTTAAGTTCTCTTAACGCCGCTGTGAACTTATCGTTTAGCGAAATTGAACTAGGTCCTTTAACTCTTTTTCCTCAGCTTATTTATACAAGAGGAAATTTTGACGCGGCGGCAAAGAGTGACACATACGGATTGAAACTACAGGGTTTATTTTCACAGAGAGCTCCTTTTGGTTTCATTCTTGAAGGCGGCTACAAACATTTCTTTTCTGTTTCAAGATTCTTTTTATCAGAGTATAACGACACAGTATATTTCAACGGAACTCTTTTTTACCGTTTCAAGAATGTTGATGCCGGCGTAACTTATCATTACGACAATATTTACAAATCAAAAGTTACTTTAGCTTTCTCTCTGCATTTACCGTTAGCGGAAAATTTACTTCGATTATCAAATATCAATATGTCGGCATTTTGGACAATTAATCCGCCTGAACAATATATGGACAAGGAAAAAACAGATCCGTATTTGTCTTTTGATCTGGGGGCAAGGTATCGTTTCGGGTGGTAGTTTTTTCCTATTGCACACCGCCTTCAGTTCTCTATATACTGAATCAAATCAACAAAGAGGAAAATATGGCAAAGAAAGGTAAAGTCGTTATCGACCGTGAAATGTGCAAGGGCTGTCTGCTTTGTATCCGCGCGTGTCCTGTCAAAGTTTTGGAAGAAAGCAGTGAAATGAATTCGACAGGTTCATATCCTGTTAACGCTGTTTTAATGGAAAAATGTATCGCCTGCGGCAATTGTTACGAAGTTTGTCCCGATGCGTCCATCGAAATATATGAGCTTGAGGAAGGGGATACGTTATGAGTGAAAAAGTCTTAATGAAAGGAAATGACGCTATCGCGGAAGCGGCGATAAGAGCGGGCTGCGGCGCGTATTTTGGCTACCCGATTACGCCGCAGAATGAGATACCGGCATATATGGCAAAACACATGCTGGATCGGGGGCGGATTTTTATTCAGGCGGAGAGCGAAATTGCCGCTATCATCATGGTTTACGGAGCTTCCTGCGCCGGTATGCGGGCGATGACAAGTTCCTCCAGCCCCGGTATCAGTCTGAAACAGGAAGGAATGTCTTACGCGGCGGGCGCGGATGTGCCTCTCGTGCTTGTAAATATACAGCGCGGCGGTCCCGGCCTGGGCAATATTTCTCCCGCTCAGAGTGATTATTTTCAATCGACGCGGGGTGGCGGGCACGGCGATTACAGGTGCATTGTACTTGCTCCGAAGAGCGTGCAGGAGTGCGCGGATCTTACCTACCTCGCTTTCGATCTTGCCGACAAGTACCGTATGCCTGTTATCGTGCACGCTGACGGGATGTTAGGTCAAATGCTGGAGGGCTGCGAGCTGCCGCCTGAAAAAGAAGCGCCGAAGAGAAACTGGACGGCAGGAGGCTGTGCTGACAGGCCTGATAAAAAAGCGATTCACATCACTTCGATCGATCTTGTGCCTGAATTGCTTGAAGCAAAAACAAAAGAGCGTTTTAAACGTTATGAGACGATCAAAAAAGAGCAGACCCGTTTTGAAGAAACAAATTGCGAAGACGCTGATCTTGTAATGGTCGCTTACGGCACCTGCGCGAGAGTGTGCCTCGGTGCGCAGAAACTTGCTCAAAAAGAAGGTATCAAGCTCGGTATTTTCAGGCCAATCACATTGTGGCCATTCCCTTATGAAGCGCTTGGAAAATTTATTACCGGCTCCCGACTCCCCACTCCTCACAAACCTCTTTTAACAGTGGAAATGTCAGAAGGTCAATTAATCGAAGATGTCAGGCTGTCCGCTTATTACGCGGGATCAGAATCAAAAGTTCATCTGTTGGGACGTTCAGGCGGAATGATCCCGACTGAAGAAGAAGTTCATGCAAAAGTTAAGGAAATTTTAAAGAAATGAAAAAAATATTAGAACATCCAAAATGCTTAAAAAAGATTCAGACAAAATACTGCGGCGGCTGTGGGCACGGAGTAATCCATCGTATTATTTGCAACGTGATCGACGAAATGGGACTGAGAGAAAAAACGATTATCACACATCCTGTCGGCTGTTCGATCTGGGCGGATCTTTATTTTGATTTTGATTCGGTGCAGCCGCCTCACGGGCGCACTCCTGCCGCGGCTACCGGCGTTAAGCGGGTACAGCCTGATCACCTTGTTATCTGTTATCAGGGAGACGGTGATATGGCAGCCATCGGGACAGCGGAGATGATTCACGCGGCGAACCGCGCTGAAAAGTTTACAACGATTTTTGTTAACAACGCGATTTACGGAATGACAGGCGGGCAGATGGCGCCGACAACCCTCCTTGGCCAGAAAGCGGCAACCGCTCCCAAAGGCAGGGACGCTGACATCGCCGGAATGGGCTATCCAATCAGGGTTTCCGAACTGCTTGCTGTTCTCGACGGAACCCGCTATATCGCACGAGGCTCTGTGCATAATGCCGCCAATGTCCGCAAAACAAAGCAGTACATCAAAAAAGCGTTTGAGGCGCAAATGGCCGGCATCGGCAACACAATGGTAGAAATCCTCTCTCCCTGCCCTACAAACTGGTCTATGGACGCAATACAGGCGGTAGAATGGCTTGAAAAGAACATGATCCCCGTTTACCCGCTCGGCGAAATAAAAAACACCCTCGATTCATCATCAGGAGGTACAAAATGACAGAAAAATCATTCTTCGCCGGTTTTGGCGGACAAGGAATTATATCAATGGGGCAGCTCTGGGTGTATTTTGCCATGAAAGAGGGTAAAAATGTCACTTTTTTTCCGTTTTACGGTGCTGAAAAACGCGGCGGAATCGCCCGGGCCGGCGTTATTATTTCCGATGAAGAAATTGCAAGTCCCCTTGTAACCACTCCCGATTCCGCTATGGTAATGAATACGGATTCTCTGCCTCTTTGCGAGAAAATTCTTAAAAAAGACGGGTTAATCGTGATTAATTCCACACTTGTCAAGGAGAATCCATTGCGGAATGACCTCAAAGTTGTTAAAATTGAAGCTACCGGCATTGCTGAGCGGATTGGGAGTATCCGTGCAGCAAATATGGTTGCACTCGGAGCAATGGCAAAGCTAACGAAAGCGCTAAATTTTGCCGATATTGAAGGAGTGTTGAAAAAGTTTTTTCCAATTGATAAGCAGCAATTCATTCCGATGAATATTAAAGCAATTCAGGAGGGATTTAAATCAGTAAATTGAGGCTGTTTTATGACGGAAATACCTCAATTTATAAAAAATGATAATTTTTGGGAGAAATATATGGACATCGACTTAAAAAATTGTTATATATGAATATATGTGTTATAATATAACACGAAAACAGGAGATGTAATGGCTTCAGTACATGAATATAAGCGTCTGGAGAATAAAATAGTACAAAAAGTGATCAATGCGGTTATAATTATAGCCGGATTCATTGCCAGTGTTTTTAAAGCTATCGGGCGTTTTCTAACAAGGCGCTATACGCTGGTTTTTGTTCCTCATTCAGAGAAAAAAGTTTATAATCTTCATGTTACTGTATTGTCAATTTGCTGTTTTTTGCTTGTTGTTGCCGGTATTCTTGGCGCCTTTTTCTGGTACGGCGCGTCATACAGCAACAATATGTACACAATATCAAATAAAGACGGGCGGCTGAGGGATACTCAGGCTTCTCTTGATCAGCTTCGTGACGAGACTGCTTTGCTCCTGAGGGAAGCCCGCAATTTTGAAAACGCTCTTACCAATGTGCTTTCCGCGTTGGGTATCAGAAGCAGAAGTACCACTACTCAGAACGCAAGAGGTGATTTAAGTTCATTCCTTGGCATTAATGAATCAGCCGATGATCTTTTACCGGAAGTAACCGCTCTCAGGCGGCTTTCTGTGGTTCTCTCTGAATCTGTTGATCCGATTTTGGAACTTGGCAATCTTCTCGATTCGCAAAGCGCGCTGTTGACTGAAATTCCAAGCGTCTGGCCTGTAAAAGGCGGTATCGGACATATCACAATGTTCTTTGGGCAGAATATTCATCCTATTTTCGGTCAGTATTATATTCACAGAGGTATTGATATCGCCACTTTCCGCGCCGGCGATCCTATTATCGCTTCCGCTGAAGGACAGGTGGTAACTGCCGAATATACGGCGGATTACGGCAACTTTATCATCATCAGACATAAACATGGTTATTATACGCGTTATGCGCATATGCAGAATTTCAGGGCGCAGGTCGGACAGCTCGTTCAACAGGGTGAAGTGATCGGCTATATCGGAAGCACCGGAATTTCCACCGGGCCTCATTTGCATTACGAAGTTCACATCGGATCTGATGTTGTCGATCCGTACAGATATCTTACTATCCGCTCCAATCTTGCAAGGCAAGGGCGCTAAGCGTCAAGGCTTCTTATGGCTCAGGATAAAAATATTGATTTTTCCATTAACACGATAATCGGCCCTAATACGAGTCTGACAGGTGATATTGAAGCCGGCGGTTTTACCCGTATCGACGGCAGTATCCGCGGCGATGTAAAAGCGAAGGGCAGAGTGGTAATCGGCGAACGCGCGAGAATGAAAGGTAATGTATCGGGAACAAACATTACTATCGGCGGAGTTGTGTGCGGCAACATTATCGCGGACGGCCATTTAGTAATACTTTCTACAGCGATTATTATCGGTGATATTATAACCCGCAGAATTCAGGCTGATGACGGCTGTTTTATCAACGGCAGAGTCGCTGTATGCCCCAATGATGAAAGCTGGGAAAAGACAATGTCAGAGCACAAGGACGCGCAGGGTATTCGTTCAGCGCTGCCTGTTTTTAACAGAGCCTATGGCTAAGATCGAAAGCCCTGATCCTGCTGTCTTCATGAATCCTTCCGCCTATTCAAGTGTGAAGGATGAAAAAAAACTGAAATCCGGCACAGCGCGCAGAAATGAAAAAACCGATTTCTCTCTTTTTTTTAACAGCCTTCTCGGCAAGACCGCCGAAGATATCGGCCCTCTCCATAATCTTCCCGTATCGGATGAATCTGTAAATCTTTTGATGGATGAAGTCCGCGATAAAGGCGACAGGCTGCTCAACCGGCCTCTGCCGGAAGAGATAATTAATTATAAACAGGCGGTTCGTAATTTCATCAATTATATTGTTAAAAATAATTTTTCTGTCGGACGTGAAGCCGGTTTGATGAATAAATTTAAACCGGGTTTCAAGGGAAACAGGAACAGTCCGAGCGCGGAAAACAGAAAAGGATATACGACAATAGAAATTATTGACAGAAAACTGGAAGACCTTGCGGCAATGCTTCTTTCGAATCAGGGAAAGCAGCTTGAACTTGTCGCACGGCTTGAGGAAATTAAGGGACTTCTGATAGACTTGTTACAATAGGTGAATTTGTGAGTGATTATAACGAAAATGATGTAGACATAGAATCTCTTGAAGATGAGCGCAGTGAAACAAAATTTCATGAGAACAATGTTATCACAGGCGCCGCTGCCGGAATCGAGTCGATTTCCCCTGACGCTCCCATTTACAGGCTGAGGCTTGTTTATTCGCAGGAAACCTTTCTTGCCGTTTACCGCGAAGACAATCTCCCTCCCGGAACGATGGTCATTGTTCCAACACGCTATGGGCGCGATCTGGCTCAGGTGATAAGCGCCGTTCACGGCAAACTTCCTCCCGTTTCGGAAATCGCCTGGATTGTCCGCACCGCAAGTCCCGAAGATTTGGAAAAATCGCGTAACAATCACAAACTGGAAGATGAAGCTTTTGATATCTGCAAGAAAAAAATTCTGAACCATAAACTTGAAATGAAACTTGTTCTTGTCCACTATCTTTTGGAAGAGCCGAAAATCCTCTTTTTCTTTACCGCCGAAAACCGCGTCGATTTCCGCGAACTTGTCAAAGACCTCGTCAGCGTTTTTAAGATGCGCATCGAACTGCGCCAAATCGGAGTGCGCGACGAAGCCCGCGTGACAGGCGGCCTCGGCGTCTGCGGCAGAGGTTACTGCTGCCACTGCGTCTCCGATAAACTCAAACCTGTTTCAATTAAAATGGCAAAGGATCAAAAACTTTCGCTTAACTCCGTTAAAATTTCCGGCCCCTGCGGCCGCCTTCTTTGCTGTCTTTTTTATGAATACAACTTTTACAGCGAGCAGCAGCGCAATCTTCCTCAGGAGGGGATGCGCATCAACTTTGAAAATGAATCGTGGAAAGTAGCCGAAGTAAACCCAATCGCCTGCAAAATCAAACTGGCGACCGACGACGGCAGGCAAGTAAGCGTACCCTCTTGCAGGTTTGAAAAAGTGGATAATTACTGGAAGATTAAAAAGTAGCCGCCGCTGTTTGCCGGCGCATTTTTACTAATCGTTCAAACCAAGCCTGCCGCCGACAGTAAAACGGAATAAATCCTCGAATGTATCAAACTCTTCCATTAAATCGCGGCTGGAAAACTCCAGCACTTCGTATTTTTGGGTTTCGATGTTATACGTATAATAATCATCATCAGCAATTCCCAATAAAACTTTATCATCAAGTTCGTATCTGTCATTAAAATCGTCATTCATTGTTACAAGATCCATCAATTTGAATCCATCAGGATTGTCAGCTTCTGTAACCTGATCTGTGCTGTAAAAAATAATACCGTTCCACGCAAGCCCGTTATTTTTTTTCAAAAAATCAATATACCCATCCGGCAAAGGCTCTAACCCTATATCTATTAATTCATTTTGACATTGAGTGATATCATCTTCGCTTGCCGGGCGCGGAATCATGGAGCCGGAATCTTCATTTAATATTTCGATGATTTCGTCGATTGTGTTCATATTGATCATGGTAATGATTGATAAGGGGAATGTCAATTAACATATAAACAGTTTATTTTAGGACAGGCGGGGCAGGGGGATTAAATTTTTATGTAAATGCGATATTATAAAGATAATTGATGTAGCCTTGTATAAGGATAACCACAAAGGAGGAATGTAATGAAAAATACACTCAAAACACTGTCGATTAACGGCATGGATGCCGTTGTAATTATTCAAGGAAGTTTGCGGAGCAAACTTCAGGTACTAAAATCAGCATGGAAGCTGATTTTAGTACCAATAATCGCCATAGGAATGGCCGCTTGCGCGTCATTAACGATTGTGAGCGTTGATTGGGATTCGCTTAAAGGACCGGAAAAGACCAGACAGTACATTGGCGTTAGCAATCAGCAAGTCACTGTCTATGCCAACTACAAAGATGAAAGCCGCAAGGAAGTAGCCTTCTTCACAGTCACTCATGACAGAGACAGAACAGGCATTCAACCCGTAACTGTAAAAGTACTCGGTCAGGATGGAACCGGCACTTTTCAGACCGAAGTAATGGAATTGACAGGCATTCGCGTTGACAAACGACCGACAAAAACATCTTACACCGTGGGTGATAAAGCTGATTTATCGGGGATTAGGGTGACAGGATCGTGGAGAGATTTGCCTGACGCGGAACTTTACACCTATCAAATTGAAGTTGCCGGCTTTGACTCAAGCTCGGCAGGTAACAAGAATGTTACTGTTAGCTTTAAAGGAAAAACCGCAACCTTCCCCGTTACCGTTACAGCAGCAGCCGCAACCGCTTCAACACCTGCGCCGACAACAACAACGCCAAGCACACAGCAGCCTTCCTCTTCCACATTCAACCCCGCGCCGAACCAGCCTTCGCCTGTTGGTACGTGGAGAACAGCAACTGATGCATTTGGTTTTACTGAATATAGATTTAATGCTGATGGAACAGGCACAATGAGGAAGGTTAGTATTGAAGGTATTCAATTTGATTTCATGGAACTTACATGGACTGCAAGCGGCAATAGTCTGAAAATTAATTACATGAATTATACATACGAAATAAGCGGCAATACGCTTACAATGCTATGGGGAACTCGCATAGAAACCTATACCAGACGATAGGCAGGCGGCATAAAAAGCGTATAACATTTTCCAATACTAACAGGAAAGTGCTACTGAAATTTGCAAAAAGAATTTTTCCTTTCAGGTCGCTACAGTAGGGGTATTACGCTGGAATTAGCCGTCGAACTTTCTGTTCGCGAACTCAGGGGAGGACGAGACGGAAGCCGATCCTGTTGTCCTTGCCGCCCGAATCGCCGTTGTACCGAATGCCCGAACAGGGCATTTTGTAATTACCGTTTGTTAGGCGACGTAAAATCTATTATGTTTATTTTGAAGGTAAAAATGGAATAATACTTTTTGCTAGAGCACTTAGTGGCATTGTTTGTAACCATACTTTTCCAGGTCCTTTTAAAACAGTATTAAACAAACCTTCACCACCACCAAGAATATTACCAAGCCCTTTAATTGTTTCTACGTCAATTGAAATTGTTCCTTCAGCAAATGCAAATGCTCCAGAGTCTACTATCATTGTTTGATCTTTTGCGAGATCATAAGTCACTGTAGATCCAAATACTTCAACAAAAACAATA
>Ga0209755_10004974_pt1 | contig 15360 bp, 21 predicted proteins | sample TergutCo191P1_FD_187301 | JGI IMG/M metagenome (GOLD analysis project Ga0209755, IMG submission 187301) | Cornitermes sp. P1 segment gut microbial communities from Petit-Saut dam, French Guiana - Co191P1 (SPAdes) (version 2) | ecosystem: Host-associated > Arthropoda: Insects > Digestive system... | reverse complement strand
CAATGCTTGCCTCAACTGCCTGCGGCGGCGGTGCTAGCGGCGGCATGTCCTTGGAAAGATTTCGGGAGCGATATGGCGAAATTAGCACTGCTGGTTTTGGCGACTGGACTACGCGAAACGCATTTGCGGGCTCGCCCCATACCTTAGAGGTATTTCGGGAGCGATATGACGATTTTAGGAGAAACGGTTTTGGCGACTGGACTACGCGAAACGCATTTGCAGGGTCGCCCCATACCCTGGAAGTGTTTCGGGTGCGATATGACGATTTTAGGATAAACGGTTTTGGCGATTGGTCTACACGAAACGCCTTTGCAGGCTCGACCCATACTTTGGAAGTATTTCGGGAGCGATATAACGAATTTATGAGAAGCGGTTTTGGCGACTGGGCTACGCGAAACGCTTTTGCGGGTTCGCCCCATACTTTAGAAGTATTTCGGGAGCGGCATAGCGAAATTAGTGCCGCCGGTTTTGGAGATTCGTTTAGACGGAATAGATTTGCGGCTAGTTAAGGATTTGCAATGCAAAAGGGCGCGATTTTGGGTCGCGCCCTTTTTTTATTTCATGTGTTCGTCGCGGATGGCATTCATTTCTTTTACGATGTCATCCAAATCTAGCACCATTTCCATCATGGCGATTTGCTCGTCATAGACGGCGGTGTCGACTTCGGATTTGATGATTTCTTCACAGATGTGATATACTTTGAGTCCCAACGAGACCCCCGACAATGGGCCGGCAAAAGTGGGGTCGCCTGCGGTGACGGTTTCGGCGGCTAGGCCTGAGGCCTCGCCCTCTCCCGCACCAATCAGCACAACCAGATTTTCTGCCCCATATTGGGTAGAAAAATCAAGCACCCGCTTTTGGTTTTCCAGATCCATTGCCCCTGCCGCCGTTCAGACGAAGCATTCCGTCGCGGAAAAAACAACCTCCGCCCCAGCGACTGTTTTCACACACTCCTCAATGGCGGGCCCTGGAATTCCATCCCGGTCGCCAATGATAATTACTTTTTTGTTGGCCAGTATGCTCATTTAGCACCTCCTTACAAATTTTGGTAAAATTTATAGATGACGCTCAATCATGGCGGTGATATTCGCCTCGGTGGCATCATCTTTTACAAGTTCTTCCAGTTTTTCGCCATTGTGATAAATGGCAATAACAGGAAGTCCTAGTATTTTTTGGGAAATCGATAGGCGGCGCGCCTTGGATGTGTTTAGTTTAACAAATTTCAACTGGCCGCCGTATTTTTGCGCGCATTCCATAACAAAAGGCATAATAGCCTCGCATGGCACGCAGCCATCACCATAAAAATCCACTAAAATCTTGCCCTCGCCCTCTAGCACCTCGGCGGCAAAAGTATCTTTATCAACATCAATCATCTTGCTCTCCTCCTAATTTTTCGCCTTGCGTATGAAATAATGCAAGGCTATTATTGTAAAAACGATTAGCAAATATGTGTAAAAAATTGTGAATCCACCGTTTGGCGTTTGCACAGGTGCTTGCACATAAGGCTCGCCGTCGGAAAAAATAAAAATGGCCATATCTTCAGAAATGCCGGTATATTGCATAAAATCATTCCTCATTGGCGGAAATAATATAGCGCAAACCCAAATTACAAATTGCCACGAAGAATACAAATCGGGTGCACTCCAGCCGCCTATTGGGAATTCGCCGGGATACTCCATTGTGAGAATGGAAAATCGCGCTATTTTATTCCCGATTTCTCCGACTTTATCCAGCGATAAAGGCGGATGCCCTACTGTTGCAAATGTTATCATATCCGGCGCAATCCCGGTGAAATCCAGTATTGTATTAACCAAATCCATATGCTCATCCCCGGCAAAACCCACAAAGAATTTGCCATATGGCACATCGCTGTTTTCGGGCAAATCCGTTAGGGAAGGGTGGACAATCCGCGTTATAATATGCTCGCCGTTTATATCGCGCAAAATATAACGAAAGGCGCGCAGCAGAGAATGCTGGGATTGGATTCCCCAATCATTTGCGCCGAATTCTATCGCCTGCCTGGCATCAAGCCCGATAATATCTGCAACGCTCATTTCGCGCAGAAAAGCATCAATCCGCGCCCGTTCTGCCGCTTGCATTTCGGCCAACTGCGCTTGTTGCAGCTGCCTTTGACCCTCGGGGTCGTCATGGTCGGCGGCGAAGGCATATGCCGGAAATAGCATAAAACCGCCAACCAGAAGGCAAAGCACCAAGAATTTCATCTAATGATTCACAAACTTTTCGGCGGAAATAGCGGCGATTGCGCCGTCGGCGGCGGCGGTGACTACCTGCCGCAGGGTTTTAACTCGGATATCGCCGGCGGCAAAAATGCCGGGGATGTTTGTGTTCATTTCGTCGTCGGTGGGGATATAGCCGCCATCCATATTGATTTTGCCCTCGAAAATACCGGAATTTGGAACAAGCCCGACAAAAACAAATACGCCGAATGTGCCGTCTTCTTCATCCGCATGGATTTCCCGGGTTTCTCCGGTTTTGGTATTTTGCACAATCATGGATTGCAAAAGACCATCCCCTTTTAGCTCCGTCACCACGCTATCCCACATAAACTCGATTTTGTCATTGGCAAAAGCCTTTTCCTGAATGGATTTTGCGGCGCGCAGCTCGTCGCGGCGGTGGATAATAGTTACTTTTCTGGCAAATTTTGTTAAATAAATTGCCTCCTCAACGGCGGAATCGCCGCCACCCACCACATAAACCTCGAAATCCTCGAAAAAATTGGCATCGCAAGTAGCGCAATAGCTAACGCCTTTGCCAATAAATTCACGCTCTCCGGGACAGCCAATAGGGCGCGGCTGCGCCCCGGCGGCAATAATCACGCTGCGCCCCCGATAGCTGGCCTTTTGGCCAATCACGGTTTTGATTTCGCCATTAAAATCCACATCAGTAATATTATCGGCGGCGCGCTGGGCGCCAAACTGGGCAACTTGCGCCGTCATGCGTTTTGTGAGGCTCGCGCCGGATTCATGCTCAAGTCCCCCGGGATAATTTTCGATTTCATGGGTGACAACAATCTGGCCGCCATCCGCGTCCTTTTCAATCAGCAAACAACTAAGCCGTGCCCGCCCCGCATAAATGGCGGCAGAAAGCCCCGCGGGCCCCGCCCCGATAATAATCACATCATAAATTTTTTCCATGAATACGCTCCTTAATTAAAATCATTTTGTTTCAACAGAATAAATCTGCAAAGCTTCTTCTCCCGGAGATAGCAGGGGCGCGCTTTTTGCTTTATCCAACCGGAACAATCGCGTGTCATAATTCACGCTCCAATTAAAATATTTCAAAATATCGCTCCCAAATAAACTGCGCAAAGGCGCATCAAGGGTGAAAAATATGCGGCAATTTTGGATTTCGCGCTCGCCGAATTTAATGGATATATTATCCATATATCGCAACCGGATTTCTTTTGAGGCCGTCGAAACGCGAAACGAATACAATGGGCATGAGCGCAAAAAATCACGAGCAAAGCCTAGGTTTTGCAAATCTTCACCGCTAAGTGTTGTGAAATCAGAGCCGGAATCCAGCTTGAAATCCACAGCCTTAAATGATTTGCGGTCGCTCGTCATAACATTTACAGTAAACTCAACACGCCCAAGATTACTATGCCTAAACGGAACACTTATAGAGGAGTTAATACATATAACCCCCCGATGCATGGCGTATCATCATAGCCCTCGATAACCATATTGTCACCCATGCTATCACCCAGAGCAATGGCCAAATCATAGGCCTCTTGTTTATTAGGGGTGACATAATGCACAAGTCCCATATACTTATTGGTTTCATTGTCGAATTCCATGTCAGTAAAAACAATCCACTGTTTGGGGTACATATGTTTAACATCGCCAGTCCATAATTTCTCTGTTTTTGTCATATAATCACTCCCTGAAATTCGCTATTATACTTCAAAAATCGTTTGGTCGGTTATTTCGGTTTGCAGCGCCTCTAGTGATTTATCCAGCAGCTTGCGGCGGATTGCCTTTTCCTGCTCGGGGCTGAGGTTTGGGTTGCCTAGGGGGTGGGGGATTGCGATAGCGGGGACTATGCGATTTGCGCCCACCGTCATTGAAATGGGGGTGACTGTCGCAATATGCACAACGGGAATGCCCGCGCGCTCGATTTCTTTAACCATCGTTGCACCGCAACGAGTACATGTCCCTCAGGTGCTTGTTAAAATTACGACATCCACGCCATCGGCCAAAAGCTTTTGGGAAAAATCCTGGGCAAAGGCCACGCTGGATTTAACCGCAGTGCCATTGCCAACCGTGGTATAAAATTTATTATGCAATTTGCCGATTTTTCCCGCCGCCTCGTATTCGCGCAAAATATCCACAGGCAAAACCCTGTCCGAATCCTGATTGGCATAAACCGGGTCATAGCCGCCATGGGCGGTTTCAAAAGTGAGGTCGGTCAAATCAAAAACGCCGGAAATATCGTATTCGCCAAATTTGCTGGCGGATGAAGCCTCGATTCTATCCGGATTGCCCTTTGGCACAATGCCGCCGCTGGTAACAAGAGCCACCGTGGCGCGGCTGATATCCTTAAAGGCGGGCAGGGGGGCGACTCGGTCAAAAGCCGGCATTGGGAATTCTGTCACAAACTCTTTGCCCGCCAGCTTTGCCAGCATCATATCCACAGCCCGCTTGCTGCCCCGCTCTTTTTCAAAAAAATTCACCCGGCGGCCGGGGAAATACCCCTCCTCCAAATATGTGCCGATGCGCTCTTTGCGTCCCAGCTTTAAAGCCAGCGGGACGATTTTGCCCATAGCATTGCGCATATCTCTGGCATTATCGCCGGTTGGTATCATATAAACCTCGTTTTTATACATATCCGCGCCGGGGTTTTCCTCATACATGCCTGTAACGGCGGGAATTCCCAGCTCGGCGGTAATAGCTCGGCAAATATCGCCGCAGGCCACCCCATATCGACCCGCATTAAAAGCAGGCCCAGCCACAAAAACATCAGGATTGATTTGCTTTACAAACGCCAAAATCTCGGCCTTTGCTGCATCCATATTTTCATTATAATATGAATCGCCGCAAATGATGGTGTGGGTAATTTCGCCGTTTTCGCCGGCTATTTGCCCAAAGGCCAGCCCCGGGCCTTTTGCGCCCGCGATTATTTCGGCTTTATGGTCTGCCTTTTCCTCGCCGCCAATACCCGCCGCAAATTGGTTTATATAGTGCAAAACTTTTATTTTAGCCATTTTCAACCTCCTTTGATTATCTAGCGGACATTTTATTAAAACCAAGCTCGTTTGTCGCGCCTATTATTGCCTGTATTTCAACGGTTATTTTGCCATTGGCATCCACATTATTATCAAACCCGCCAGCGATTTTATCCACATGGTCTAATGAACCAATCACCCGGTCAAGCTTTGGCAAAACAATAACCTCATTAGCATTGCCCCCGGTAACAACCGCATCGGCGGCGGCATCGACGTCCGCCAGACTTTGGCTCAGGCCATCGCGCCCCGCATATTCGTCGGTGATAATAACGGTTTTAATGCCCAGAGCCTCGATTTTTTTGCAATTCATAATCAAATCCGCATCAGGATTTCCAAATCCTTCCTGCGAAATAATAGCACCATTTAAATTCAAAAATTTAGCCAGCTTTGCCGTCCAATCCGAGCTGCGCTCTTTGTCGGCCAAATAGACATTTTCATTGGTAATAATCATTGCGGCAAAATTCAGGGTTTTGCCATGCTCGGCAAAAAGGTCGAGAATTACGGGATTGTTTTGGTGGTGGTATGTGGTATTTTTATCACAAGCCGACACACAATTGCCGCTAATTATCGCCCCATCAAAAATCTCTGTCGGGGAAATTAGGGTTGTGATACTTTCTTTCATATCGACCCCGTAAACATAAGTATCATGGAGCAGGCCTTGGCTTTGCAGCATTTGCACATAGCCGACCCGGGGCAAATCGGGGTATTTTTGCGCGCCCTCGATAATGCCGAGATGCTCAAACTCCAAAATTTCATCCGGCTGGATATTTTTGCCCAGCTCGCCAATATGGGCGGCGGCCTTTAAACCCGCCATCCGCAGGGCTTGCTCATAATCATGGGGCGCTATGCCATCGATGGGGGTAAAATTCAAAACCAGATTGCATGTTTGGCTAAAAGGCGTATATTCCGCCCCTAGGCCGCACATATCGATTATGCCCTCCTGAAAACCCACCACTTTGCCGCAGGTAACAACCGCCGCGCCGCGCAGGGCGTGGGTTGTGCCGCTGCCGACGGTTTCGACCTTGCTAATAACTCCGGGAAACTGCCCACCGCCGCCGCTAACCTTGCACCGCGGCTCAATAACATCCTTTACCGGGCAAATACGCACGCTCTCGCCCGGCCGCGCCACATCCACCTCGCAGGCCGTAAAACGCGCATCCTCCAGCAGCAGCTCAACCAAAGCGGCAGCATTCACATGCAAAACGCCACCCGCAACCTTTGATTCAGCACCCAGCTGAATGTCTGAAATATCAATGTAACCAAGTTTTAACCTCAATTACTAAACCTCCTCTGTTATTTATCTAATATACAGTAGTTTAACTTTGAAAACCGCAAAGTTAAACTACTCAAATTTCGTTCCGAAATTTACCCACCTCCTCCGCTTCGCTACGTCGGTGTGGGACGTTCATATAACTCAAAAAATATTCAAGCAAGCTTGATATTTTTTGAGTTAATTCACTATAGCGCAATCTATTTCCATAAAATCGCGCAAAATACTCTCGTCAAGCTCCCAACCAAGTTTTGGGAATTTTTTACAAACCGCAATTGCCTCCTCAATAATAATAATGCTCTGCATATGATTCGCGCCATGGCCAACATCAATAACAATGGATTTATAAGGAGTTTCGTTAGGTTTAAGACTAGACGACAATGGATGGCTAATCAGCCGCGCGCCCAAATGCACCATATCCCGCGCCGCCACCAAAATATCCAAATATCCCCCATCCCGAAAATCCACCAAAAACCGGCCATCCAGCCGCCGCGCCGCTAGGGGATTATTAGTCAAAAGCGTATACACAAAATTCCCCCTTCTAATCTAAATATACCACACCCTCCAAAATAATGCAACACCAAAAAACCAATTTTCGCAGAAAAAATAAGGGGTTGCATTTTATACAAATTTGGGGTATAATAATAGCATAATTATATACAGAAAAGAGGTGTCGCGTATGCATCCTGTTATAAAAGCATCTAGCGAATTGCGGAAAAATTATAATGGCATAGCCGAGATATGCCGGGAAACTAAGGCTCCGGTGTTTTTGACGCGCAATGGCGAGGGCGATATGGTTATTATGGATATCGAAACATATGGCCGCCGGGAGGAGGATTTGGCTATTGCCGAAGGCCTGATGGCGGCAGAGCGGGCGCGGCTTTCCGGCATTTACGGCTATAGCATTGATGAATTTCATGAAAATATGCGTCAGGCGATAAAAGACGGTGCTGGCCATGGTTGATGGCGGTGATACGTATCAGGTGATTATTGCGCCGGCGGCAAATGACCGGCTATATGAGCATGTTAAATTTTTGGCGCAAATTAACGAGGCCGCCGCAGAGCGGCTTTTGGATAGGCTGATCGCCGATATCCGCTCGCTGGCCGATATGCCAAAGCGCAATCCGTTTTACAATCGCCCCTTTATCAAAGCCAACAAATATCGGTATTTGATGAGCGGGCGGCGGTATCGGATTGTGTATCAAATCGAGGATTTTACGGTTTTTGTAGACGATATTCAGGATTGCCGACAATCGGAGCGGCGCGGTTTACATTATTTAGACCAGGGGGATAATTATGGACACGATTCAGATGATTAGGGAATTGAGCGAGGCCTTTGGTGCGCCCGGGTTTGAGGGGGATGTTATCCAGATTGCGCGGCGATATATTGGCGCGGAATTTTGCGCCGTGGCGGATAGGATGAATAATTTGGTTATACGTAAAAACACGGGCGGCGATGGGCCTGTGGTTGTTTTGGATGCCCATGCGGACGAGGTGGGGATGATGGTGCATCATATCAAAGACGATGGCACAATGGCCTTTGCCGCGCTGGGCACATGGGATGCGGCGGTTTTGACTGCTACAAAGGTGCAAATCAAAACCCGCATGGGCGAGTATGTCAATGGGGTAATCGCCGCAAAACCGCCCCATTTCGCCGCTCCCGGCGATATGGATAGGCCGCTGGCCATTGATTCCATGGTGATAGATATTGGAGCTACCTGCCCCGAATATGTGGAGAATCTGGGCATTGGCGCGGGTTCTCCGGTGGTTTGCTGCACGCCTTTTGAGCAATTGTCGGATAATCTGATTTTGGGCAAGGCTTTTGATTGCCGGCTGGGGGTTGCGGCGGTTTTGGAGGTTTTGGATGCCATAAAGGGCGAAAATACGGCGGTGCAGGTGGTTGGCGCATTGTCTGCGCAGGAGGAAATCGGAATCCGCGGCGCGCAGGTTGTGGCGCGGAATATCCGCCCGGATTTGGCGATTGTTTTCGAGGGCAGCCCCGCCGATGATACCCTAAACCCCATCCAAGCCCGTCAAACCCGCCTAGGCCATGGCCCCATGCTCCGTCATTTTGATGCGGGCATGATTACCCACCCCGGATTTATGCGATTTGCCCTAGATATCGCCCGCGAGCAGGGCATTCCCGCCCAGCAGGCCGTCCGCGTGGCGCGCGGCGGCGAGGCCAATCGCCTAGCAAATACCACAAACGCCTTTGCCTACCACCTCTCAAACGAGGGTGTGCCCACGATAGTAATCGGCCACCCCGTCCGCTACATACACTCCCCCCACGGAATCGCCGACCTGCGCGACTACCGCGCCGCCATAAAATTAGCCATTGCGATTATCCGAAATCTAACACCAAAAAACATGGAGCTTTTATGAAGAAACTCCGCGCAGAAATATTGGTGATTGCCCTGCTGGCCGCATTTTCCGCGGTGGATATTATGGATAATTTGATGATGGGCGGGGCGGGTGCTCGGATAGTTGCCATGCCCGCCCCTGCTTTGCCGGAGGCGGGGCTTGCTGGCCCGCCTGTTCCGGGTATTATAATGCCGGGGGCGAGGGGTTGTTTGATGTTTTTTGTCCCTAGTCCTCGCTGTGTAAATTCGTTGCAAGAAAGGCATTAGGCGGGCTTTGGTTAATGCGAAGGGGGAATTGTTATGTTTTGCACAAAGTGCGGAAAGAAAAATGAGGGTGGGGTAAAGTTTTGTACGAGCTGCGGGAAGGCTTTTGTGCAGGCAAATGCGGCTTTGCCCAGTTTGCCGGATTTGCCGCCGCCGCCTGTAATCGCGGCGAAGCCGCCTGTGCAAAAAAGTGGGACAAGCCGGCATTTGCGGGCTGTTGTTGCGGTTTTGGCGGCGGTTATTATTGGTGCATCTATGATGGGCTGGATTCGGATTGATATCAGCGTTTGGGATTTGTCCCGCGAGATTTTGGAGGATGTGCTGAATCCTCGGGATTTGGCCGAGGTGCGAAATGCGATAAATCGCATTGTTCCCGGCGGTTTTCAGCAATCCCATACTTTGTATGATTTGGGTAATTTTGGAAATGCGATAAATATTCTTTTGGATATTGTGGAAAACGAGGGGGCGAATTTGGGGATGAGCCCCGCTGTGGTGAGCAATTTTGCCGCGGATATGGGGCCTATTCGCGCGGCGGCGGATGCGGCCGGTTTAGCCCGCCTAATCCCCGTGGTCATAATCGCGCTGATGGCCGCATTTCTTTATCTGCTTTTGGCGGAGAGCAAATATGCCGCCGCTATGGGGCAAATCGCCGCCGGCATTGCATTTGTCATATCGCTGGGCGTGATAATCATTATGCGAATAGCCAATACCCTAATCACAAATGCCATAGGAGCGGCAATCCTGGTCAATGCATCCCCTTGGGTTTTCGTCGTGACATTAGCCAGCTGCGCCGCTTTAATCATCCTAATTGTTGCCAGAAAATCCATAAATTTACAAAAGTAATGGGAGGGTTTATGAGGATTGATATTTTGGTGGCAGAGATTGGGTCTACTACTACTATTGTGAATGCGTTTAACGGTATAAACAGCGGCGCGGCGGAGCATATCGGTGCGGGGGCGGCGGCTACCAGCGTTTTGGCGGGGGATGTTCGCGTTGGGCTAAATGCGGCCATTGCGGATTTGCGGCAAAATCTGGGGGCGGCGGAATTGGAATATGACAAATTTTTGGCGACATCCAGCGCGGCGGGGGGTCTGCGGATGACTGTCCATGGCTTGGTGGCGGATATGACGGCTCGCGCCGGGCGGGAGGCGGCTTTGGGCGCGGGGGGCAATATCCATTTGGCCACGGCGGGCTTGCTGACTCCGGCTGATATGGAAGATATTTCCAAAATCGCGCCGAACCTGATTTTGCTGGCGGGCGGCACGGATTTTGGGGATAGGGATTGCGCTTTGCATAATGCGCGGCTTTTGTGCCGGGCGGGCGCGCCGGTGATTTATTGCGGAAATATTCAGAATCAAAAAGAGATTACGGATATTTTTCACAAAGCCGGGGCGGTGCTGTATATTTGCGAAAACGTGTATCCGCGGCTGGATGGGCTGAATATCGAGCCTGTGCGGCGGCTGGTGCATCGGGCCTTTGAGGCGCATATTACCCGCGCGCCGGGCATGGGGCATATCCGGGAGATGGTGGATGGCGCGATTATGCCCACTCCGGGGGCTGTGATGGAATGCGCCATGCTGCTATATGGGCTGATTGGGGATTTGGTGGTGGTGGATGTGGGCGGCGCGACTACGGATATTCATTCTGTCACCCATGGATGCGATGAAATCGGGCTTTTGGCTACCGAGCCAGAGCCTTTTGCAAAACGGACTGTTGAGGGGGATTTGGGGCTTTTTGTCAATGCCCAAAATTTGGCACAAATGGTAGGTTTTGACAAACTGGCGGCGGAAATCGGCGCGGATATCCCCGCCATTTTTGCGGATTATCCCCCGATTCCAAAAACTGCCAATCAGATAAATTTGGCGAGCCGGCTGGCCTATTATGCGGCCGCAATGGCTATTGGGCGGCATGCGGGGCGGCTGGCGCATATTTATGGCGTGCTGGGTCGGCGCACTATTGCCAGCGGCAAGGATTTGACTGCCGTCCAAAATATAATCGCCACCGGCGGCGCATTGACCCGCCTGCCTGACCGGGCGAAAATCATGGCGGATTTGCGCGATTTAAACCGCGGCGGCGAAATGCTATATCCGAAACTCGGCAAGATGAATATTCGCGAGGATGGCCGCTATATAATGGCGGCGATTGGGGTGCTATCCCGGCAATTTCCGGATGCCGCCGTGGAATTGGCGAAAAGATATTTTACAACCGCGAATTGCGCGAATGAGTGCGAATAAGAGCAAAAAAGATTTTTGCATTATGATTTTTATCGCAACAGGCAATCGGTTGAATATAATTTATATTATGCGAAGGAGAGGGATAGAAAATTGCTATTATGAATGAACATCACAAAATTATTAAGATATATCCAAAAGATTTTCATAAATGTTTTTCGTTTTGGGATTTTGAAAATGATAAGGCGAAACAAAAGAAGTTAGCTGATGAAATTAATTCTGATAGACGAAAAATGTTTGCTTATTTATTAGATGATGAATATGTCGGAGGCTTTTCAATTTCTTTGAAAAATGATGCGAACGGGTGGTTTTTATCGTATTTAACCATCAAAGAAGAGTTACGCAACAAGGGAATTGGCAGTTATATCATTGATTATTCCATTGATTATGTAAAAAAAATGGGTGAGCGATATATCTATCTCCGCGTTCATAGAGACAATATTTCCGCAAAGCGGTTATATGAACGAAAAGGATTTATTTTATTCGATGATACAGTTTTACATCGAGTAACAATGATAAAGACTGTATAGAAGAAGCATTTATTCAATAAAATTATGAAAGGATTTTTTGCAAGGTATGGTTCTGTAGATAATAAGCATTTTCTACAGTATGCAGATGTCGCCGCGAAATTGGCGGAAAAACATTTATTAAACCACTGATAAACACCGATAAGCACAGATAAGAGCAAAAGGAAGTGATGGTATTTATCCTCGGATGACTATTGATACGAATAAATTGGCGCATAATGGGCGGGCTTTGGTGGGGCTTTGTGGGGCGCGGGGGATTGGGGTTTCGGCGGTTACTAAGGCTTTTTGCGCCGAGGCCGGGATGGTGGCGGCTTTGGCTGGTGCTGGGTTTGATTATTTGGCGGATAGTCGGATGGAAAATATTGGGAGGTATCCTGCGGGGATTTTGCAGAGGCGGATGCTGATTCGTTTGCCGGCTGTGTCGCGGGCGGCGGAGGTTGTGGCGGGGTGTGATGTGTCGCTGAATTCCGAGATTGCTGCGCTGGCGCGGCTGGCTGATGCCGCCGAGGGCGCGGGGCGGATTCATGGGATTGTGCTAATGCTGGATTTGGGGGATTTGCGCGAGGGGATTTTTTATCAGGATGCAAAAAAAATAGATGCCGCTGTTGAATATGCTTTGGGGCGCAGGGGGTTGGATTTGGTTGGGATTGGTACTAATTTGACATGCTATGGAGGGGTTTTGCCCGCGAGGGAAAATTTGGGGGATTTGGTAAATATTGGTGCGGATTTGCGGCGGCGATATGGTATTGATTTGCCGCTGATTTCCGGCGGGAATTCTAGCTCGCTTTATTTGCTTGAAAATGGCGAGATGCCGGATGGCATTACTAATTTGCGGCTGGGCGAGGCGATTTTATGCGGGCATGAAACTGGGTTTCGTCGCCATATTGGGGGGCTTTATCAGGATGTTTTCCGCCTGAGCTGTGAAATTATCGAAATTAGCGAAAAGCCATCTATGCCTATTGGCAGAATTGTAACAAATGCTTTTGGTGAGGATATTGCTGATAGTTTTGCCGATATGGGGCTGCGCCGTCGGGCGATTTTGGCCATTGGGCGGCAGGATATCGACCATGGCGATATCATTGCCACCGCGCCGGGCATCGCCATAATCGGGGCGAGCAGCGACCATTTGATTATCGATATCAGCGATAGCCCCCAGCCGCTCGCAGTGGGGGATTGTCTGGATTTTATCCCGGGGTATGGCTCGATTTTGCGCGCGTTTAGCGGGAGGTATATTGAGCGGGTTTATTTGTAAAAAATTTCCATTAGCGTTAGGCCTTGGGGCGGGGCGGTTTGCCCGGCGCGGGCGCGGTCTTTTGATGCGATAATGGCCGGCAAATCCGCCGTCGCGATTTTGCCGCGGCCTGTATCCACCAGCGTCCCCGCTATTATCCGCACCATATTATACAAAAATCCATTTCCATTTATTGTCAAAATAATTTCGTTTGCCTTTTGTTCAACTTCCAAAAAATTCACCCGCCGCACCGTTGTTTTTACCGATGAGCCCGCCGCGCAAAATGCGGCAAAATCATGCTCGCCGATGATATGCGCGGCGGCTGTTTTTATTTTATCAATATCAAGATTGTCAAAAGTATGCCATATAAAATTCCGCATTAGGGGGTTGGCAAAATCACCGCAAGAAATGCGGTATTGATAGGTTTTTGAAATGGCATCATCTATCGGATGAAATGAATCCGGGACGGCGCAAGCGGCGGCAATGCGGATATCCCGCGGCAGGCGGCCATTTAAAACCCGCGCCAAAGAATCGATGGGCACCGGGCTGCTGCCCAAAACATGCGCCCGCTGGCCAAGAGCATGCACCCCCGCATCCGTGCGGCTCGCCCCGGTCATGCTAAATCCGGGGGCGAAAATTCCGCCCAAAGCCTCGCCCAAAGCCTCGCTAATGGCGCGGGCATTTTTTTGCATTTGCCAGCCGGCATAATTCGTGCCATCATAGGCCACAGTCAACAAAACCCCCATGCAAACCTCCCAAAATATGCGGCATTATATTCCAAATTATACCACACCTCCAGCCCAAAAATCAACTCGCGGAATTGTCGATTTTTTTGGGACGAAATAGGGGATGGGATGACAGTTATTTCCATATTATTCCATATAGGATATGCTATACTCGTACTATTAAATGGAAATAGGGAGGCATTAGTTATGAATGAAAAGCGGTTTGATTTGCCCACCAATATAAAGCAGATAGGCAGTATTGGCGAGGGTTTAAAGATTTATATGGAGGATTATGTTTCCACATATCTGCGCCAGTATGCCGAAAGCGGCGGCCATGGCGAGCGGGTGGCGTTTTTGGTGGGGAAAAATATGGTGATAGATGGCCAGCCCTATATTTTTATAAATGGCGCGATTCAGGGCAAGCATAGCGAATTTGTGGATAATATGGAAATATTTACCGACCGCAGTTTTGACTATGCCGAGGGGCAGCTGGCCAAATATTTTCCCGGCGGGGAAATAGTGGGCTGGATGCAGTCGCAGCCCGGCTATGGCGTGCATTTAAACCCCGCATATGCGGATTATCATATGAATAATTTCACCAGCCCCCATCAGGTGCTTTTTGTTTGTGATTATAATGACAAACAAACGATTTTTTACGCCTGGAATGAGGATATGACGGCCATGGGCGAGCTGGATGGGTATTTTGTTTATTATGACCAAAATAAAGGCATGCAGGATTATATGGCGGCAAATAAAATCACGCGCCTGCGGGAGCGGGATGAAACCAGCCCCGATAAATCGGCGGTGATGAAGATTTTTGGGGACGAGGAAAAAGAGAAAACTGCGCCATTTGTTTCCCGGCTGGCGCGGGGCGCGCGGGATATGCAAAGGGGCGCGCGCAAAACCAAAACAAAGCCTATGAATACGGTGAAAACCACCGAGCCCAGCCGCGTGGATGAATACCGAAAAACCTCGAATTTGCTAATTGGCCTTTGCGCTGTGCTTTTTGTGGTTAGCTTTATTATGGGGGCTGGGCTGATTCAAAGCGATGGGCGCATCGCCCGGCTAGAGGATAGGATTTTGGTGCTAGATAGCACCGCGGCTGTGCTAAATGACCAGCTGCGCCAGCTGGCGGCCATGCCTGTTTTTGCTCAGGGCAACTACGTCCCCCAAGCGGCAGCACCCGCCACCACTCCGCCATATCAGCCCCAAACGCCAACCCCAACGCCACAGGCAGGGCGCCCGGGGCGTTGCGGGAGATGCCGTCCTGCGCCCCCGACATCGAGGCTATCTCCGCGTACAGGGCTAGGTTGCCGGGGGCGGTGACGGCCAGGACCAATTCGATAGTTGCCGCGCCGCCAACCGGGACGATGTCGCCGCGGAAGTGCAGGGTGTTGCCAACCTGCGTCCAGCCTGCGTTGTCGTAGTTGGTTAGGCCGGCCAGCTGGGCGGCCGTGGGCAGGGCCAGCCCGGCGGGCAGGTAGGCGACGACGTCGTCGGGCCGCGC
>Ga0209755_10004973_pt1 | contig 15360 bp, 13 predicted proteins | sample TergutCo191P1_FD_187301 | JGI IMG/M metagenome (GOLD analysis project Ga0209755, IMG submission 187301) | Cornitermes sp. P1 segment gut microbial communities from Petit-Saut dam, French Guiana - Co191P1 (SPAdes) (version 2) | ecosystem: Host-associated > Arthropoda: Insects > Digestive system... | reverse complement strand
GTAATTCTCATGGCGCTAATGCTGGCTTAGGCTCTTCTTCCGGCGGCCTTCTTCCTCACAGAGTTGGCCCTAACTCAGACTCTTCTGTCTCTTGGTCTGTCGTTAGGTTCCTTTTTTTCTTGACTAACTTTTCACTGATTTTTAACTGAGACTTGAATGTGCTATGCAAAAAAGTAGAAGATTTTTTTTCTCCTACTTTAATCAAGAACTCTTGTTCATAACTCGTCTGTTGATATTGTGTCGTTGCGCAATGGCTCTGAATTCTGTTTCAAGGACTTTTTTTCAACCAAGAAAACACTTATTATTCCAAATCTAATTACTGCGGATTGGAAAAAAGAAAGTTAATCAAATTTGTTTTTGGGGCTTTTTTAGTTTTGGGAATTTTAATCTTGGTTTTTTAGAAGTTTTTATTGAGAGTGCGTTTATTGAGCGATGAGAATGGCGTGAAATGCTTTGAAGTATTCCTATGCTTCCTAAGAAAACGAGGAGTGAAGAACCTCCTGCACTAATGAATGGCAGTGGAAGTCCTGTTGGCGGAATTGAGCCGGTGACAACTGCAACATTTACTAAGACTTGGATCGCGATTATTGCGGCGATTCCAGACGCCATATATGTCCCTAGTCTGTCGGAAGCGTTTTGAGCAATGCGAATTGCGCGATATATCATTATTGCATAGGCGAGGAACAAAAACACTATTCCAACAAGCCCCAATTCTTCACCTATTATGCTCAAAATAAAATCACTTTCTGAAAATGGCAGGAAAAGATATTTTTGTCTTGAATTGAAAAGTCCAATTCCGAACAATCCCCCACTTCCCAAAGAATAAAGTGACTGAATCAATTGAAACCCTTCCCCCAATGGAGATGCCCAAGGGTTGATGAATGCCATCATTCTTCTCATTCGATACGGTTCAATTAATATTAATGTCACAACAGTCCCAACAAGAGGAATCGCCATGAGAATAAAGTGCTTGATTCTTGCCCCACCCAAAAATAGCATTGTCAACATCAAGAGTCCGATGCAAATGACTATTGACATATTTGGTTGCAAAAGAATTAATGCGCAAGTTGCAAGCCCCACGATTAGAACAGGAATGAGATACTTGAATTTTCGCATGCTTTTGTGGTGCTTTGCCATATAGGATGCAGTGAAAATTATGATTGCGAATTTTGATATTTCAGATGGTTGAAGCGAAAGAAACGGCAAATTTAACCATCTTCTTGCACCATAATGCTCAACACCAACTCCGGGAATGAATATTATTCCAAGGAGAATAAAGGAGAGTGCCAAAATGGGATAACGAAGCTTTTGCAAAGTGTTATAGTTGATAAACGACAAAGCAACCATCGCCGCTACTCCCATGATAGCACCAATTATTTGTTTCCACATATAGAAAAATGGGTTGCCATAATGCAAATAAGCACTATACATTGATGCAGAATAGACCATCACAACTCCAAACGCGACAATAAGAAGTGTCACAATAAGAAGTGGAATATCAATTTTTCCATGTTTTTGATATGTTGTTTTAGATGAGTTTGCGAACAGATTTTTCAAATGCATACCCCCTTTCGGTGTAGTCCTTGAACATATCAAAACTTGCACAAGCAGGGCTTAAGAGAACATTCTTGACATTTTTTTTTGATGCAATTTCAACTGCTTCTTCTATTGAATTTGCATTTGAAAAGTTAAAGAAATTGAATTTGTTTCCCGCTTCTTCGATTTTATTCGCAGTTTCCCCAATCAAAACTATGTCTTGAACATTCGACGGGAGCGATTGAAAAAACTCTGCAAAGTCATATCCTTTGTCACTTCCCCCCATAATCATACAAGTTATGTCACGCATACTATTCGCTGCAGATAGCGCTGATGCTATGTTTGTTGCTTTTGAGTCATTGAAATACCTCTTTCCCAAAAATTTCCCAACGAAACTTAATCGATGAGGCGCGGAACCAAAATTTGCAAGAGTGTAGGAAATGACATCTTTTCTTATTTCCATTACCGATGCCATTGCTGTCGCTGCGAGCGCATTTTTAACATTGTGTTCACCATGCAATTTAATGCTATTTTTTGAACAAATTTTTTCTCCACAAAAATAAATGTCGTCACCAATCAAGTATGCCCCATCAACTTTTTCTTTGATTGAAAAAAAAACAACTTTTGATTTTGGCGAAAAACCTTTTAAATGATTCAACTCAATGTCATCGGCTGAAAGAATAAGCGTGTCGTTTTCGGTTTGATTTCTGGCAATGTTCAATTTCGCTTTTGCATAGCGATGCATCGTGCCATGATAGTCCAGATGATCTGGAGAAATATTGAGAATTGTTGCAACCTTTGGCTTAAAATCAACAATCGTTTCAAGTTGAAAAGAAGATGTTTCAAGTGCTGCGAATTTTGCATTTTCTTCAACTGCACATTTTGCAAAAGAATTGCCAATATTGCCACTCACAATGGTTTCAAGCCCTGCATTTCGCATCATTTCCCCAACCAGTGAAGTTGTTGTCGTTTTTCCGTTTGTGCCCGTTATGGCGACAATTTCGCCCTTAAAAAGCCTGCTCCCAAGTTCCAGCTCACCAATTAATGGCACTTCATGCATTTTTGCATAGGAAAAAACTGCATGCTCAAGAGGAATTCCGGGAGAAACGACAACCAAATCATGAGAGCCAAATTTATCATTTTCGATATGCGAAAATTCATCAGATGAACCAACAAAAACATCAACACTCGCTCCCATTTTTTGAAGAGCAAACGCTGACCCTTTGCCACTTATGCCAGCCCCAACGACCAGTGCTTTTTTTCCAAATAAACTAAAATTGTCCATACTATAATCGTATGAACAATTTTGCAAAAATAGAATATTAAAAGCATTAAATTAGAGGACAAAGAAAAGTGTCAACAAGATTGTCCCAGCTCCTGCTACCATGGTTATTGAGGTGTAGACTGTGACAATTCTATTTTCATGAACTCCTTTTTTTTCATAATGATGATGGAGTGGTGCCATGAGGAAAATGCGTTTGCCTTTAGTTTTTTTGAAATAGAGGACTTGAATTATGTCTGACATACTAGTCAAAACAAGCATAATTCCTATGATTGGAATGATTAGAGTCATTCTTGTGACTATTGCAAGAGCGGCGAGCGCACCGCCGATTGCGAGCGCACCTGTGTCTCCCATGAATATTTTTGCGGGATAACCATTATAGCAAATGAATCCAAACAACGCTCCAATTAGAGCAGCGGAAAAGATGATGACATTATGATATTGATAAATTAGTCCTTCACTCACTCCAAGTGTGTGAACGATTATCGCGACCAAAACCGCAAAAGCAGTTGCATATGCAATCGAAACTTTCGCACAAAGCCCATCAAGTCCATCTATTAGATTAACCGAATTCGTCAAGGCTAAGAAAACTAGAATTGAGAGAGGAATGACAAAAACACCGAGCGAAACTTCTTGAAAAGTGAAAGGAACATAGAGCGTGTCCCCGACTTGAAAATAAGCAAAAACTGAAACCGCGGTTGCAATTAAGAGTTGAAAAATTATTTTTTGTTTTCCAGAAAGCCCCTTGTTCTGCTTAAAAAAGACTTTTATGAAGTCGTCAAAAAAACCTAGTATGCCGAACGCAAGCATTGTTGTGACAACAAGCAACATCAAAGAAAATCCATTTGTCATGAACGAAAACGCGGCGAGAGTTGCGGAAACAATAAAAGCAACACCTCCCATTGTCGGAGTGCCTGTTTTTTTTTGATGGTTGTCCACATAGTGAAGTATTGTTTGTCTCACTTTCAACTTTCTTGACACATGAATAACAAGTGGCATTGCAATAACCGTTGCTATTAACGCTGTTATAAAACTGAGACCGTATCTTAGTAGCATGGTTGTCCTCCTTTTTTTTCAAATGCATGGATAAGCCATGCATTTGAATATCATTGTTAATTTTTAATTAGGCTTTTGACATAGTCTTCATCTTTGTAATCCCTTTTTACTCCGCCCTCATCCATGTAAGGTTCACAACCTTTTCCAGCAATTAGGACTATGTCTCCCTCTTTAGAAAATTCAATTGCTGATTTAATTGCGTCCTCTCTTGAGGGATTAGACTCAACTTTTTGTCTGTTTTCACACAGTATGCCAGACATAACATTTGAAATGATGTCGTTTCGATCTTCCGTTCGCGGATTGTCGCTTGTGATAAAGCAATAGTCCGACAATCTTGATGCCACTTCGCCCATGAGAGGCCTCTTCGTTTTGTCCCTATCTCCACCACAACCAAAGACTGTTATTATTCTTTTTTTTGCGAACTCTCGAATCGCAGAGATAATGTTTTCAAGTCCTTCTGGAGTGTGAGCATAGTCTATTATTATGCTGCATCCCTCTGTGTTTATGATATTAAATCTTCCATCAACTTTTTTTAATGTCCTGACTCCTTTAACTATTTTTTTCATGTCAATTTCAAGCTCTCTGCAAACAGCAATAGCACAAAGCGAATTAAACATGTTAAATTTTCCCGGCAAATTGAACTTGATTTTTTCGACATCGTCAAATGAGTTTAAAATATATGTTAAGCCATTGACACTCATCTTCAAATCCAATCCGAAAATATCAGACGGCATTTCGCTTCCATATGTTAGTTTTCGCGTTTTACAACTTTTTATGATTTTTTGACCATATTCGTCATCCGCATTTATGACTGAACATTTTGTGTATTCTGGAGTGAAGAGTATTCTTTTAGCTTCAAAATAGTTTTCCATCGTCCCAAAAAAATCGAGATGGTCTTGCGAAAGATTAGTAAATGCTGAGACATCAAAAATAACCCCTTTGAGTTTTCTCAAAGTGAGAGCATGGGCAGAAGCTTCCATGACACAGTATTCCACTCCCGCATCAACCATCATTTTGAAGGTTTTGTGAAGATATGTTGGATCTGGAGTTGTTAAATCTGAAGGATACTTGTTCCCCATTATTTCAATCTCATTTGTGCCAATTATTCCAGTTTTTTTGCCAGCTGTTTCAAGAATGTTTTTTATTATGTAGGTCGTTGTTGTCTTTCCATTCGTTCCCGTAACTCCAATCATTTTTAATTTTCTTGACGGCTCTCCAAAAAACTTATGAGACGCAAGAGAAATCGCTTCTCTCGTGTCTTGAACGATTATCTGGGTAATATCGTCTGGAATGTTTTCTAACTCTCTCTGACATACTATGCAAATCGCTCCATTTTCCACTGCACTAACAGCAAAATCATGACCATCAACATTTGTTCCATCCAAGCAAAAATATATTGAGCCCGCCTTAACTGTTTTTGAATCAAACTCCAATGAAGTGATATTTTCTTTTTCGTTTTCTAAAAAATTATATAGTTTTTTCATAATGATTATCCTTATCGTTATTCTTAAAATTTATTGACCCCAATTTGCCTGCCATTCTATTTCGTTGACTATGAATACTAGAAATGACTAAACGGTGTGCCCTATTCTCATGAGTGCAACGCTTCCAGCTCGAACTTGCGCTCCAGCAATGGGAAGTGTTGAATTGACTCTTCCTTCAATCCCGCTTATTTCAAAGTGTAGTCCCAGTGAACGAAGAACTTGTGCGGCATCCGAAGCTGTCATTCCATAGAGATCTGGCATTGTGATATATTGAACACTTTGCTCTGGCTGATTTGGTTGCATTGCTCGATAGTCAAAAATATTTCGAAAAACTCTGCCCGCTGCGGGAGCAGCGACAATACTTCCATAATACGCGCCCGGCCCCGGTTCATCAAGTAGCATGAGGATTGCATATCTCGGATTTTCAACTGGGGCAAATCCAACAAAACTTGAAATGTATTTTCCTTGTGCAACAACACCACCAGCATATTTTTGAGCAGTTCCAGTTTTCCCCCCAACCCTAAATCCAGAAACTCCGGCATGTCTTCCCCCTCCGTCTGTGACAACCATTTCAAGCATATAACGCATTTGTTGACTTGTTTGAGGAGATATTACTTGTCTTATTCTTCTCGGAATTCTGCGGTATATTTCGTTCCCTCGATGATCTGTGATATGCGAGACAAAGTGTGGCTCCATCAAATTCCCACCATTTACGACCGCACTAACAGCGTTTATTAATTGAAGCGGAGTCACTGCAACTGCGTGACCAAAACCAATTCTTGCTAGGTCAATGTTTTTGACATAACTCCTATCAATCATCATTCCTCTGCTCTCCCCCATGAAGTCAACACCAGTTTTTTGATTGAAGCCAAAGTTAAGAATACTATCATACATCCTGTCGACCCCAAGTCTTAGTGCAAGGTTCATGAAAACAACGTTGCAACTGACCATTACCCCCTCGGTCAAATCAACTGAACCGTGCCCAATTGAGCGCCAACATCTGATGCGTTGTCCGTCAACAAGATTAAACCCTCGACAGTGAAACCTGCACGAATCCGTCACAACCCCATGCTCAATAGCAGCCGCAGTTGTGAAAATTTTGAATGTTGAACCCGGCTCATAAACATCAACTATCATTCTGTTTTTTGATAATTGGTTCAAAAGGTCAAGATTATCCCTTGGTGGCTCGTTAAGGTCAAATCCGGGGGTTTGTGCCATCGCAAGAATCGCTCCCGTGTTGACATCTTGAACAATCATCGCAGCACTTCTCGCCCGCCATTCCGCCATTGCTTGAAAAATTGCAAACTCCGCAAAACTTTGAATATTCAAATCCATCGCAAGATGCAAATTTGCGCCTGAAATTGCGGGAAGATAGTGCGTGACGCTGTCTTCAACTTCACGCCCCGCCATGTCAGTGTTGGTGAAAGCCATTCCATCAACACCTCGAAGATACCTGTTGTAGAACCCTTCTAATCCATTTTGTCCAACATTATCAATATTCGTGAAACCGAGAATTTGACTCAACTGCTCATTTGCTGGATAGTTTCTTCTTGTGCCCGGAGCAAAATAAATTCCCGGAATATTTTTTGCCTGCAACTCTTCGACATCTGCAACTTCAACTTGCCGTCTTATTGTTATTTCACTCACTCTTGTTCCAGATATTTTTTGATAAAGCGTTCTTTGACACATCATTAATGGAACCGCTAACTCACGCGCAACCAGTTCAAAATCTTCAACTGCTCTGGGTCTGACATAAACCGTGAAAACATCTCGATTGTCTGCAAGAACTCTGCCGTTGACATCATATATGTGACCACGAGGTGCGGCGAGTGGCAACTCGCGATACCACTGGTCTGTTGCACGTCTTTGCAACTCTCTCCCATCTATTAGTTGAATACACCCAAGACGTAAAAACAGCACGCAAAAAAGAAAGGTTATTGCCAACATAAAAAACAATAACCTCTTTCGTGTGATAATTAAACTATTTGTTCCGCTACTCATTAAACAATTCTCCAAATTTCCAATCTCTTGTTTGTCTTTTGTAGCGTTTTCTTAGCGCAAAATACTTAACTGCAAAATACGCATTGTTGGTGAATATTAATAATTAATAAGTCGACCTGCATTTTGAATGATGAATTCCGCACTGTGCATTCTACTTGCACCTTGAGAAATGCTTGCAACTATTTCTCCATAATACGGATCGATCGCTCCACCACTTGCACTTGAAATTGCAACAGCAATTCCAATGACAAGAGCCGTGATCACCATGACCGCAATAATATAAATCGCAGCGGTCACTCGAAAACGAGTTTTGTCAGTGTCTTTTTCTTGATAAACTTCCTGCTCGCGCTTCACGCTTTTCGCATAAGCTTGAGTTTTAATTGACGGCATTAGGTCTTGAGACTCTTTTTTCGCCGAATATGGAGCGCTCACACTTTTATAGGTCGGATATTTTCTCTCATGAACTTGCTCTTTTGGCATGGTTGCATTGCGTTTTGAATAAACTAAAGTGCTACGGTCATAATTTGAAAATTCAAACGGAACGCTGTCGGTTTTTTCAACAACTTCTTCAGTGATAAGAAAATCCTTCGCTCTTTCAAATGAGCGAATATTTTCAGATATGCCTCTTCCATAACCTCCATATCTGTCCTCTTCTGTGCGGACTTCTCTGATTCTTGATACCATTTATATGTTCCTTCCTTTGCGTCTATGACGCTTTTCTCTTTTGTTAATTGTTTAATTTTTGAACAACTCTTAAAGTTGCGCTTTTTGCTCTTGTGTTGTTTTTTGTTTCTTCTTCTGTCGCTTTTATTCCTTTCGTTGTTAATATTTTCACTGTCGCTTTGTTTTGACAAACGCAGTATGGTAATCTTTTGTCACAAATACAACTCTCTGCTAGACGTTTAAATTCTTGTTTGATTATTCTGTCTTCAAGCGAATGAAACGACAAGACACAAAAAACCCCTCCAACTTTCAAAACCGACACCATATCTTCAACCAATTTTTTCAACCCTTCAAGCTCTCCGTTGACCTCAATTCTAAGTGCTTGAAAAGTCTTTTTTGCTGGATGTCCTTTAGACAAGTGGGCAGGCACACTATTTGATATGATTTTTGCAAGTTGTCCAGTTGACGAAATAGTTCCGTTCTTTCTCTCTTTTATGATGTTATTAACTATTCGTCTCGCAAACTTTTCTTCTCCGTATTCATAGAGTATTTTCAAAAGCTCACTTTCATCATACTCATTGACAATATCTTCGGCAGACATTTTTCCATGAGGATTCATTCTCATATCCAAAGGCCCATCGTTCATGTAGGAAAATCCTCTTTCTGGTGTATCAATTTGGTGAGATGAAATTCCAAGATCAACAAGAGCGCCATCAAGAAATTCAATCTCCAATCCTTCCAAAACATTAATAATATTTTTAAAGTTATCATGAACCAGAGTAAAATTTCCATCAAATTTTGAAAACAATTCTCTGCAATGCTCAATCGCATTGGTGTCAAGATCAGTCGCAACAAGCCTTGCTCCACCTTTCAAAACTTCATGACTATGCCCGCCTCCTCCCAAAGTGCCGTCAAAAAAAATTTTGTTCGGCACAGGATTCAAAAACGACATAATTTCATCTTTCATTATTGGGACATGATAGTTCATATTTTAAAGTGAAAGGCAAAAAGTGACGCTTTAAAAATCATATTAATTTTTTATTAAAATGATTTCAAAACACACTTTTTCTTTTCTTTTTAGTCCTTATTTGCAACAAGTGCAAATAAGTTGTCATCAAAATCTTCTTCTCCAGCATTTGTGTGCTTGTCCCAAACAGGCTCTGACCAAATTTCAATTTTGTTGTAGACCCCAACAATGACAATGTTTCGGTTTATTTCCCCACTTTCTTTATCTTTAATTTTTGCGTGTTCCAAAAGACTAGCTGGAAGAACCATTCTTCCCTGTTTGTCTTCTTCGGCATAAATTGCAGTTGAAGTGAGCATTCTCAATGTTCGGCTTTTTTCTGAAGGGTCAAAAATACTGATATTTCCAAACTGCTCTTCTAGCATCTTCTTTGCATCTTCTGATTTCAAAACTACCAACGAATTGTTTGGCCCTCGCATAATAAAAGGACTGTCCCCAACAATATCTTTTAATTTTGAGGGAATCCTTATGCGACTTTTTTCGTCTATTTGATGTTGATATTTGCCGAAAAACATTGTTTAAAAAATGATGATTGGTGGTTGGAGTGAATTAATATTCACTCCCCTTCCCAATCAACTCATTTATTATAACACAATTTTTTTCCACTTGCAACCACTTTTGACCACTTTATTCAAATTTTTCGACATTTTTTTGATTTTTTTGATTTTTTTGGGAACAAACAAAAACTTGACCTTTGGTTAAAAAGTCAAGTTTTTGTTTGTTACTTTGCATTAATTTGCCCTAAAAACGATATTTTGGTCAATTAGTTCCAAGCACTAATAATGTCATTCAAGATATCAAGGTAGCCTGCTTTTTTGACTGAGTCAGTTGTGACAAGATTAACTTCCCCAACAACTTCTCCATCTCTAATTACTTTCATTACTCCCGCCACTTGTCCTTTTTCCAAAGGTGCTTTTAATGAATCTACTATTGTTTCAAATGTGAACTCTGATTTTTGATTTCTTTTGTCAAAGTTGAAAAAATCGCTTTCTGTCATCAATTGAACCGTTTTTGTTTTTCCACTCTTGACAGCAAACTCACCTTCAACGACCACTCCTTTTTCAACTAGTTGTTTCGTTTCATAGTTCGCGAAACCATAGTTAAAAAGCTTTGAGTTTTCAGCATTTCTGATTTTTGAAGTTTCAGCGCCGATAACAACGCTAATGAGTCTAGTGTTTCCTCTTTTCGCAGTTGCAGACAAACAATATTTACTTTCGTTTGTGAAACCAGTTTTTCCGCCGTCGCACCCTTCATAGAACCTCACTAGTTTATTAGTGTTTGCAAGTTCAGTCGTTCTTCCAGAAGGATGTTGAAAATCAAACATCCAGATTGTTGAATATTCAAAGAATGCTGGATGATTAATCATCTCTCTTGTCATGAGAGCAACATCGCGAGCAGTTGAATAGCCGTTTGGACTCGGAAGTCCTGTGCAGTTTGCAAAGTTAGTGTTTTCCATTCCAAGTGATGTCGCTTTTTGATTCATTCTGTCAACGAACAGTTGAGTGTCACCACTTATGTGTTCAGACAATGCAACGCACGCGTCATTTGCCGATGCAACGATAATACTTTTAATCAACTCTCCAACTTTATATGCCCCACCTGCATCCATGAACGCTTGAGAGCCACCCATGCTTGCAGCATATTCCGAAATCTGAACTTCGCAATCTTTTGTCAAATTTCCGTTTGCGATTTCATCAAAAACTAGATTAAGTGTCATGATTTTCACCATGCTCGCGATCGGGTGCCTTTCATCTGCGTTTTGCTCAAAAACAACTGTCCCAGTGTCATGGTCAAGAAGAATTGCCGATCTTCCAGCAATTCTCATGTTTGCATCAACGACATCTTGCGAATTGTTTGCTCCGACATAATATCTTGCAGTGAAGCCAGCAAGAATGACAAGCGTCATCAAAATTCCCGCCACCGCAATAAAAACTTTGTTAATCTTTTGCATAAAAAATTTCTCTCCTTGTGACTTCGTCACTATGGTTTTCAGTAATATTAATATCTGCAAGGAGACAGGATTTTATGCACTAGCAACAAATAAAAAAAAGCAACAAATGTTACTTTTTTTTTATCAACACTTACTAATTTAGATTTAAACACTTATTCTCTCAAATAATCTTTCTGCATTTTTGAAAAGAATAAAATGAAACAATACTGCCAAGACAAAACCGAGTCCAATCAAAACTCCCCATGACACTAGCTGTGATGTTATGTCGTTTTGAACAACAAGTATGACTGTCAATCCAATTCCAAAAAAAACCACGCTTGCAAGCATTCCAAGAAGCATCGGAACAACAAGGTTCATGTTTTGTCGCATTGCTTGATTTGGCGTTGTCCAATCAAGTTTTGGTTTTCTCAAATCATTAAATATTCCAAAGCATGAAAACGCATAGGCAAACAAAGCAAAAAACACAACCGACATCATCATGTTTGCAAAATCAAATGTTATTATGTTGATAATAACAATCCCCAAAAGTCCCGGAATGACTGAAAGAATGAACGAAATAGCAAGTTTTGCTTGAACCTGTTTTTGATAAGACACTGGCAACATTTTCGAAAGATTCACCGATTGCCCGTCACGCGTTATTGCGGATAGTGCGGTCATATTCATAGCTCCAGAAAACATCAAAACAAACAAAAACAACATAAAATACTGAAAATGAGGAGAAAAGTCAATGCCATTGTCATAATACCCATTGCCACCAATTCCCCCCCCCATGAACCCCATGACTCCAATCATTATTGGAGTCAAAACTAATGGCATAAGACATTGATAAGCAAACGCTGGAGTTCGAATAATTCCTCTCCATTCCTTTTTGACAAGGGATGAAAGCGGTGAAGAAGAAATGAAGTTTTCATTACCTTTCACAACCCTCTTCTTTCCTTCAAGTTGAACCGACGCAGAACGACGATAGACAAGATTAGAAACAACATTCGCAATCAAAACTAATGTAACGATTGAGACAACAAAAATCAACAAATTGACAACAACACTTGACCCAACGCTCAACCCAAATGAAGCTGTGCTTGTCGCCGCACGAGCGAATGCAAGAAATGGATACACAATCATCGCAAATGTTCTCATGCCATCCGCCATTGACTCAATCATCCCCTCAATATCAACTCCATCCCCTACCGATATAGTTTGAATAAAATAGAAGTAAAATCCAAAAATTGTGCCAACTAGCAAAATGAGAAAAACACTTGCCCATGCTCCACGGTTCTTAAAAAAACTAACGACATACATTATTGGAATCGACAAAAGCGATGCGACCATCAATGGAAGAGCGGGAGCAAACAAAATTCCGAAAATCATGAAAATATAGTAAGTTGGCTGCGCCCCAATTGCAACACCAAATGTGATAAGAGTTGGAAACAAAATTAAAGCGGCGATAACAAGTTCAGTGACATAAATTATTGTGAACTTTGCCATGAAAATCGTGCTTGGTTTTATTGGCAAGGAAAGAAAAAATTCGGTGTCACGCGAAAAATAAAGATATCCAAGCATCGCAACAACCCCAAAGAAAAGAACGAGTAGCGAGGCAATGGCAAGAATAACAACAATAAATTCATTAGCAAGCCCCAAATCATAAACAACTGGAGCAGAAAAGAAAACTCCAACAATCAAGATTGGAGCAAAAACCACAACCAAAACTGCAAGCGAAACAACAAGAGCAATCCTCCCCTTGTCGCTCTTTTGCCCTTTTTCCTTTGTCGGAAAATAATTGTTCCTAATAAGAATTTTTAAAACCGCTAAATAGTTCTTCATAATTTGATTAGATTAATATGTTCCTGTTTTAAAATTTTTTAGTCACTACATTTTGATACTACTTTTTTGTCTTTGAAAACAACAGTGTAGACACTCGGAAAGCCTCTCACATATTGCTTTTTCCAAATATAGGTCTCAACGCCGTCAACAGCCTTCGTGATATCATCTGGGTGACCTATTAATTCTACGACCTCTTTTTGGCTCATGCCCTTCTCAATTTTTCCAAGTCTGTTGTGAAATCTTGCAAAAAAACATATAACAATACCGCCAACAACTATCACAATTGAACCTAAAACTATTATGATTATCCAATGTGTTTCCATAAAATCATCTCTCCTTAAGTTGCAACCGACAAGAAGATTTCTTCAAGTGATTTGTCTTTGTAGTTGGCTGTTATTTCTTCAACGCATCCAACTTTTGCTATTTTTCCTTTGACAATGATTCCAATTCGGTCACATAGTTTTTCAGCAACTTCCAAGATATGGGTCGAGAAAAAAACTGTGTTTCCGCGAGAAGCGTGTTCGCGCATTAGTTCTTTCATGTTGAACGCACTCTTTGGGTCAAGACCTGTTAACGGTTCATCCAAAACCCACAGTTTCGGGTTATGAATAAGCGCGCCAATAACGGCAATTTTTTGCTTCATTCCGTGAGAGTATGTTTTGATTGGCGAGTTAAAGTTTTCAGTCAACTCAAAAAGAGATAACATTTTTTCCGCTCTTTCTTTTCTTTCGGAAAGCGGAACATTATAGATATCTGCAAGAAAGTCGACATATTCACGTCCGGTCAACTTGTCATAGACAATGTGAGTGTCACTGACATAGCCAATGTTTTGCTTTGCAAGTAGCGCATGAGTTTTTATGTCGTGTCCACAAACGCTAACACTTCCTTCTTCAAACGGCAAAATACCCGAAAGAATTTTTATTGCTGTCGTCTTCCCCGCCCCATTTGGTCCAAGAAACCCGAAAATCTCACCCTCTTTCAATTCAAGGCTGACCCCGTCAAGAGCATAAACTCCACTTTTGCTGTAGCTTTTTCTCAAATTATTAATCTTTAACATAATCTTTAGTTCCATTTTAACACAATACCAAAACAAAGTCAACTTATTGCAATAAAATAAAATATAGTAATTCGAAAAAAAATATCAAATTTTCAAATTTTTTTTATTTTGGGGTGTTTTTTTGGTTGATTTTATTGTTTCTTTGTGTTAATATATATAAGTTCTCGCTTGGGGGATTAGCTCAGTTGGTAGAGCACCTGCTTTGCAAGCAGGGGGTCAACGGTTCGAATCCGTTATCCTCCACCACCTTTTTAGAAAAGTCTTCAAGACTTTTTTTAAAATAAGAACACTTTTTTCAAAAAATAAATTAAATCGCAACAAAGGTTTGTAGCTCAGGCGGTTAGAGCACCACCCTGATAAGGTGGGGGTCGGTGGTTCGAGTCCACTCAAACCTACCAAAAAAAGACTGATATTCATCAGTCTTTTTTTTGATAATAATGCTGAATTTTGCGTTTACTGCAATATTATGCTTTCAATATCTTTGACATCAAAAATTCCAATAAAAAAGCTTGCGACTATTCCGTGGCAAGCTTTTGTCTTTTTGTGTTATTATTAAAACTCCATCGTTGCTGCATTCATAAGTGAAGAGCGAAAAGTGATTTTTTTAATAGGCATTTTGTCTTTTAAAAGTTCATAGAATATCTCACAAAGATTTTCGCAAGTAGACACTTTTTTTGTCACCACAATTCTATACTCTGGATAAGACCAGACAAGTGCATGATCTAATTTTTTTAGTGGCACACAAAACTTAGGGTCATTAATAATACCATTCGCTTTATAAGCATCAAGCATTACTGGCAAAAGTGGGTCACCTTCTTGATAAAGTGTTGCATGGTGAAAGTTATCCAAAACCTCTGACCATGCTACTTTTTGTGCTTCCTTGCAAGGAAAGGCAAAACCTGTCGCAGGGTCAACCGTGTTTTCTAATTCAACGGTCAATAGTCCAGAATGTCCGTGAAGGTGCTTTGCTTCTCTGTCCCAGTTCATAAAGCGATGAGCATATTGGAAGTCTACTGTCATGATTGAGCGTGCTATGTTGTTATTCATTGTTTAATTCTCCTAGCGGTTAAGGTCGCCACCCAGTGATTTTTTTAGAACATTTTCAATTTTTTATTAAAATAGTATTTATTACTTATTGATAATTAATATCAATAGTATATATTATCTAACACTTACCGTCAAGCGTTTGAGTATACTTTTTAAACTTTTTTTGAAAAATTTTTTCACTTTTTTTAACACGGTAACGCAAAGCATGATTTTCTTAATGTAAAATTTAGTCAAATAGCTTTTTTATTTTGGATTGAAAAAACAAACACACACAAAAGATTGACATTTTGTCAACAGTCTTCGACTGGTTCGTCGGGTTCTACTTGAATTCGCATTCAACGTCAAACAGGTCGAAGACCCTTGTGAAGCATCTTTTATGCCTCTGTCGGAGAAGTTCTAGTAATAGCAATCTCTCCCAAATGGGCTGAAAGCCCTTGT
>Ga0209755_10004972_pt1 | contig 15364 bp, 18 predicted proteins | sample TergutCo191P1_FD_187301 | JGI IMG/M metagenome (GOLD analysis project Ga0209755, IMG submission 187301) | Cornitermes sp. P1 segment gut microbial communities from Petit-Saut dam, French Guiana - Co191P1 (SPAdes) (version 2) | ecosystem: Host-associated > Arthropoda: Insects > Digestive system... | reverse complement strand
ACCGAATTATTCATACTCCTTAATTCCTCTCAAATATTTTAGATACAGACGATTGCGAAAATCAAAAATCCCGGTAATATTCGGACTTTCTGAGTCAGTTTTTTGCCGACTTTTTCTCCGCTTTGTGTGTCAAAACACCCGCTTTCTGACCTGCATTGATGAACATAGCACTTGATATTATGTCGGCAAAGCGATATAATACTCGTGGAGGGATCGCCATGATTATCAAGATTCTTTTAGAAGAACGGAATATGACGAAGTACCGACTTTCCAAGATGAGTGGTGTGCCGCATACTACTATCAATGACATCTGCAACGGCAGAGTAAGGATCGAAAAATGTTCAGCCGAAACTCTGTACAGGTTGGCGGGTGTACTTGGTACAACTATTGAATCGCTTGTGTCCGATGCACTGGATTACCGAGCTAGTTTTGAAACCTTTAAGAGCAATGTCTGCCACAAGGTTAAAGACATGGGCGATATGGATTTTATAATCAATACTTTGGAATCAGATGAAATCCGCAGGCTCTATCAAAAACGATGGTATCCTGAAAGCCTGTACTTGCTGGCTATGGTTGATTATATTAGCCGCTTAAACGACTTGCCTGTATGCAAAGAGTATAGCGACATCCGGCAGGCAAGGTTGACAGTCGTTCTTTATCCGGCAGGCATTTTGACGCTGTGTGCCGCGTTAAACAGCGACCAGCCGAAAAAAGATAGCTGGCTGGAAGCCATCCCGGAGTTCAAACGTTTTAACATCGTAGAAAGCGAGGTGCGTAATGTCTGCTGACGCGCCATTTACAAAAGAAAACCTTGATGCCTGCCTAAAAGAGTTGGGAAAAGAGTTTAGAAAGAGGAACGGTACGGCAATGTCTGCCGAAATTATATTGATTGGTGGCGCATCCGTTTTAGCCAACTACGGTTTCCGGGATGTTACCTATGATATTGATGCCGTTATTATAGCATCTTCCGCGATGAAAGAGGCGGCAAACCACGTTTCCGACAAAATGGGTTTGCCGAACGGCTGGCTGAATATGGATTTCAAACGAACCAAGTCATATTCAGACAAGTTGGCAGAGGTTTCTGTATACTATAAAACATTCTCTAACATTTTGACTGTTCGGACGATTACCGCAGAATATCTTATAGCAATGAAGCTGAGGAGCGGCAGACGGTATAAATACGATCTGTCTGACATTGTGGGTATCTTGTGGGAACACGAAAAGACCGGAGCGCCAATTTTGCGAGAAACAATAGACATCGCTGTAGAAGTCCTATATGGAGACTGGACGGAAATTCCGCCGGTTTCCATAGAACTCATAGATACAGCTTTTGAAAGCGGCGACTACGAGAAATTATTTTATTGCAGCCGTGAGAGTGAGCGTATGTCAAAAGAAATCTTAATTGAATTTGACCGCGATTACCCTAACGCTCTAAATGAAGATAGTATAGATGCTATCATTGAAAGAGCTAAGCGAAATAGAGTCGATAAAGACGCAACATGAGCAATCAGTGGTGAGCATTACAATCTGGACAGTTTTGCCGTCAAAGAAGTCGTTTTTTATCACTTACGCAAAACTGCCGAAAAAATACCAAAAACCAAAAGACTGTTTTCATAATCAGTTCATCCCATTGATCATACTGTAGAAAACTCTCATAATCCGAGTTGAATGAAATCAAAATATTTTTGGTCTTCTCCCGCAAAAATATCATATCCTTCAAGTCTATATGATGTCAACAGAAATTCCCGCGCTTGTTCGAAATCTTCCATCTCATAGAGGCTTTGCCCGAGCCGTAGTAAAATAAATGGATTTTCCGAACCTTCAGGGCATAGTAGTGCAAAGGATAAGTTCTCTATAGCCTCATCGTACCGTCCCAGTTGAAAAAATGTATCGCCCAACGCTGTATAAAGCCATGTGCCGGCTTCCCATTGCTCCTTAGGGTCAGGCAGCAGCTCCAGAGCTTCCACAAAACATTGTAGCCCTTTCAGCGGCTCTTGCTGATCAACATATTCGTTACCCTGAACACTTAATCTTTCTATTTCCTTAAAATTCTTCAAAAACTGTTCGTTCATGTGTATTCTCGCGCTCCTACATGGGTTGTCAAAAGTGGTTTCGAGGACGCTCTTGTTATGAAATGGGTGTGCGGATTAGTACTTTGCTGCTCACAGACCATACACCGGTTCCCCTTGTCCTGAGCCTCTTTTTGCAGCATCATTGCCATATCCATATTTTCTTTGTATAAAAAATTATCACAGCACTCCCTATGCGCAGCACCATCACTAAGTATCCATATTGGGTCTTTTTTATTTCCAACTATAGGTGGGAACGCGATTCCGTCTCCATCGATTATAGTTTTATTGCATAATGCACAAGGCGTGTCAGCAAAAAGCAACATTTCAATTCCTCCCGTAAAACTTAGTTGTTTGCCCTTGCTCAATGAAATACTTTGGATTATATGATTTCCCCATTCGCAATCGCTCGCGCTTCTATAGGTTCTACCGGAGTTTACTTTTTGAGATTATTGTTAATTAGCATTTGCAATCTCGAATCATCAAAACACGCTTCTATTTCCGGCAAATCCATAAGCCTTTTAAACCTTGCATAATCGATACTGGTCAACTCAACAGAAAACAAATCGTATTCAATGCTTAGCTTATCGTTCTCAAGACGGCGAATTGTTTGCATTTTACAGCTCACAGATTCTAAGCGCGGTAAATTTCTTAATCTTTCCAGATTTTTAAAGGGAACACTAAGTTCAACAAAGTTTTCATAGTCACTTATTTCAATTGCCTTAGAATCCAAGTTTCCCTGAACAATAACATTACCATCTCTAGCAATAAAGGGCGTGAAATCTAAACCTGATGCGATATCTTGGTTCATATCAGCTAATGTCCTACCTATCATCCGCTGACTATCAATAGTTTTAATACAATTTATGTGTACTATTGTTCCGCTCAAGTCTGATAGTTCATGCCATTCGGGAACCTTCGGAAAGTAATACACTGGTTCTCTTTCAATTATCGGTTCTGCGCATATTTTACATACATCTAATTTGGTTTTCATTTTAATCACTCTCGTTAAGGCAATCTTAATTAGAATACGCCCAGGAATTCTGTTATCACCATTATTTGTTCTCTTGTTGATATGTCATGATTGTTCATCTTTCATGCACGCCGCACTAATGCACATGGACTATTACGACATGGCTTATCTGCTCAGATAACACCTGCGCCATTTCCTCCGCGAGGTTTTCTAAGTAAACGCTTCTCGCCCTCCGGTTTTCCTCACTATCCCTGAAATTACCGTCTTCACCGGTATTGACATTCCTGATTTCCAACACAATCGAGCGATTTGTAGTTGCCGGTCCCGCTCCTCCAGATCTGAAACCATTATAATCATTGTCAGGTCTGTCAGGAAATGCCATCATTACGTCTGAAAAAGTCCGCACAACCATTTCCGTAAGTTCAGGCGTTATTTCTGACTGCCCGGTTTTAATCATAGCATAAAGCAAATCAAGGTCATCTTCTTGCAATCGTTCTATTGGAGTATTGTTGACCACGTATATAAACTGCAAATCCATTGAAGAAAACTGCTGATGAAAGACTTGCCGATTTTCAAAAGCCGGCAGAAAGCTTAAGTCGCTGCTTGACAGCCGGTTATCGAACTGTCTTAATGTCGAGTTTTCCAATAACCAGTTTTCAAAAACTTTTCGGTATAGCGCCTGCATATATAGATATTTCTCGCCGAATCTGTCTCCGCCGGTTAACCCTTTTTCTATTGCCAGTTGCAAGTCATAGTTTGGCGGATTTTGAAATTGCGAATTTCCTTGCGGGTAATTATTTGAACTTTCTGCTGTCATCAACCTTGCATCAGCAGACGTTGGGATTAGCAAACCGTCAACGTGATATTCTGAGAGTGCAGGCTGAGTTTCTTGCGCATTTGGCAGATTAATTGATGCGGGCGTTACGGCATTCTCGGAGCAGCCCACAAACAAAAAGGTAATCGAAATAACTAATGTGGTTGCCATGCACATTAATACACTTTTCAAATACTTCCGTTTCATATCTGACACCCCCCGTCTTTCAGATTACAAATTAATAAACCAAAAAATGCCCTTTACCAGGCTTCCCGTGCCAGCCGCAAGGTATATGTCCGGCTTTGTAAATATCCAGCATACGAAGAAAAAACTCAGATTGATAATATCTTTGGTAGACCAATGCCAGTGAAAGGTTAACTACGTCGTATTTAATACTTGGCAGGATGACGGACAGGGTGTCGGGTTCAAAGGTTGATGATTCCAGTTTATGTAAAACTGTAGGGAGAATCTTGTCTTTAGTTTCATCAACAATATTATTCCACAGACGATCCGCTTCTTGATGATTTTTTGCAAGATAGGCAGAAATATCACCAATACGCTCAGTCTGTGTTTTATCCCACTTACTACCTGTTATCTTTTTAATCGCGCCATTAATTGATTCAACACGCTCACATCTAAACCCAAATACTGCAATTTTAGAATTACCAATATTTGAGAAAAAATCAATAGTCAAAAGCTCTGTTTTTGCAACGTCAATTAAGCTCATTTCTAACCCCCTACTACATCGTTGTCAAAATGGTTCTACATTGGTATTTTGAAATAGATTTTTCCCATCTGCCGCTACCCAGAACCGTTCTGACATGGGAATATCGTCAAGGAAATCCCTATCTGCGCCTTTCCATCCTATTGGAACGAAATTCTCAAAAGCCTCCGGCTCATAATAACAATTATGTAGCACTTTTCTGTCGAAATCAACCAATAGGCTGGGATATAGTTCATAAGGTCTTGACTCCGGACAATCATCTACAGCCACGGTCAATAGTTCACACAACTGTGAAGTCTGACAGCGATATTCATCTATTTTGGTCTTAAAGGCAGCAAATGTTTGCTCGTCTAAAACAGGAAAACCGTAGCGAATACTACTCGTCTCAGCAATATTTATGTCATATCCCTTATTCTTATAGGCATCTTTTAACAGGTGCAAATCTAAAAACCAAACATCTTTTTCCGTTACGTACCATGAGAAAACATTGTCGCATATTGTCGCAACGATGATGTTCTGAGCGTATTTTGGCAAGAGCTTCATTGCAGGTCTCCTTTTTTATTAATTCCGGAACCGTTGAGAACTACGCCGTTTCAAACTTTAAGCTCAATCATTCCGATAAGTTTCTTCATTTATAGTCAACGTGATATTCTGTTAGCGTAGTCTGAGCTTATTGTGTATATGGCAGATTATTTGGTGCGGGCGTTACGGTATTCGCTGTTGCTGTGATTGCATCAACAAAATCATCGTATAATTTAAGCCCATCGGACAAAATACATGTCAAATTTTCCTTGTCAGAGTAGCGCGGAGGAGGAACTTTGTTTTCATATGGTTTCAGCAATTTGAGACATAACCCCCAAGGGTCTCCAAGTACGAGTTCACCTTTAAAATAGGCAACCAATATAAACTCCACTCTTGTTTGATGCACCGCAATATTTAAGTAAATTATATATCCGGACTCATGTTCAATAAGCCCAACTTTATGAAATTGTTCTTTCTTATTATATGTTGCAGAATACCCAAGTTGATTTATAATCTGACTAATGTCTCCTGGGGATAGCTTATCAAGCGGGAAGTCTTCACTGTTGCTCCATGCATCTTTAGACAACGCCACATATCTATCAGCAAAGTTTATCTTTTCCAACGCTAAACGAATTTCAGGGTTAAAATAAGTACTCATCTGTAAACCTCCAAGTAATAATTATCCCAAAGCTCTGTGTTTTACGCATAGAGTGTCGGAAATAGGCGAGTCAAGATTGGTTTTGTGGTCTGTACGCGTCATTATATCGCAACATCTTGATAACCAATCCTAAACACCTCTTCATTGATAAGGCGTAAACCTAAGCCATTTTCAATATCCCATGTGCAATCAAACATCAGACCTATATCACGACCGTCAAAAATATCTCCGTAAGGAACAGCTATCCCAACCAACTCAATATGCTTCGCAATTTCATCCACAGTTTCAATCAAAGGGTAGGCTTTGTTAATTTGAGCGGCATACCCAAGCTCATAGCGCCTTTTTACGTAATAATCCAAAATTGCAGTTAAAAATCTATGCTGAAAATGCACCCAGTTCTTCATCAATGATTGATATGCAATGTATTGACTTTCATCAAATCCGCCGTCCTCATCGCCATCCACATTGAGGGCAACAACGCAGTCCTTTCCGGCAAATTGAATATTCATATCCCTGTGCCAAAAAAGCGAATAACTCAGTTCTCCAAACACTTCATCGTTTATCAGTCCCGCACTATTGTCATTCATATGCATATCTGCTCATACCGATTGTGTAGCAGGTTGCATGTGCTTTACGACCAAATCTTGAACTGCCTTTTCAGAGGTCATTTTACCCTCAAAAACATCCTGCAAACGCTCTTTATCCTCAGCGGTAAGCGGCATCCCCTCCATCGCCATTGTAGCATTTACAATTTGCATTTTTTGTTCTGTATTACGCATTTTAACCCCAACTTTCAGCCTTTCATTTCTTTTTTGACATCATGTAAATTCCTGTCATACCCTCTAAAAAAGAATGCTCGGTTTTAATTTACGCTAATTCTATATAATTTTCAAAACAGACTTTTTTGATTATTTTCTGTTGTGCCTTAAACAGTTTCTCATACATATATTTGAGTCTTTCCTTATTTAGGTGAGGCAAAAGCAGTTGTATTGATTGCATATCTTTTTCTTGCAACGCTTTCGAGATATCAATCTTATTTTTTGGCTTTCTCAAGTTAATGTAAAGAAAGTCAACATCACGAGTTCTCAAGTTGGCAGTGTAATCAGAATTGTAGTAATGTTGATAGACGTACTCTGCCCAAGAACCAATAAGCATTACATACTGTAAAAGTGTTAGCTCATCAAACGTTTCTATTATCTCCCAGAACACACTTTCTTGTTCGGCTATCATTTTTGCCCCTCTTTATTCCTTTACTATTCTGCATATTTCCCTATATTCAATTTTAAGCCTCTTAACAGTAGCTTGAAGTCGTTTTCGTCTGGCGATTTTTTTTTGGAGCTGTTCGATTTGAAGCTCATCTTTGCCGATGTATTCAGAAATCGTTTTGCTACCGGAGCGGTAGTTAAGGTAGTAATATTTTTTCCCATGTATCTCTCTGGAAATTATTGAACCCTTTGGTAGCGACTCTATTTCCTTAGTGTATGTTTCCTGCATTTCAAGATTGCGTTGCTTTTCTTCTTTCAGCATTCCGTAGATAATCGTTGACATAACTTTCACCCCCCCCAATCACTAACCAATGCTATTATAACACAAATCCGCAAAAACACAGCCGTTGTAGTGTAAATATATTTATAACACCCCGGAGCCGTAGAAGATATCCCTACCGCAGAAAAATGCTGATTGACGGTTATGTAATCTATCTCGAATAGTTAATTTTCAAATCGTTACAGACTATTGAGAATGGTTAAGTAACCCTGTTTCTATGTTACAGCATAGTTCTTTGTCGCAAGCCGCCATAGTCAAATCTAACATGACATGATGCGGACAGTGTATCACAAAGGCGGCTGCGAAACAATATATCGGAATATCTACAAAAAGAACTTTGTTGCAACAAAACACATACTCATGATATGATTTAACAAATCGGCAAGTCCCCCACCCTTGTAGGTGGCGTGACGAACTATTGTCCGAAACCAGTAGAGGTAAAGACCTCAACTGATTTGTTAAAACGTTGTGTGAAGCACAAAGCAAACGCGTAGCGTTTGGAGCCAAGGGCGAATTCACTTCGCCCGTTAAGGCGCAATATTTGATCCAAGATAATTTTCTTAGGTAACCTCAATTGGAGGAAAGTAAATGAAACATCGCACACAAGGACTCTTATTGGGCATTTTGCTGGCTGTTCTGCTCTTGGGGACAGTGACAATTGTGTCCGCCGCCTCTCAGTCAATCAATGTTACCTACGGCATAAACGTAATAGTAAACGGAGTACGTCAGACATTCAGCGACGACATGAGACCGTTTGCATCAGGCGGCAGAACCTTTCTGCCGGAAGGCGGCATAGCGGAGGTACTGGGTGCGGACGTCAGTTGGGATGCGGCAACTTCGACAGTGTATATAAACAGCGGCGCGCCGGGAACACAGTCCCCAACAGCACCGCCGCCGGGCATCAATGCCGCGGTAGGCGATATCATAGAATTTGGCGGATATGAGTGGCGCGTGTTGGAAGTGAGAGACGGCAATGCTCTTATACTCAATGAGAATATAATAAAGCGCAGAGCGTATAACGTTGATGGGTATGACACAACCTGGGAGTACAGTTCCTTGCGGAGCTACTTAAACGGCGAATTTTATGATAGTTTTACGCAGGCGGAACGTACGCGGATTGTAGAGACACGCAACGCCAATGCTGACAATCAATGGTTTGGAACGGCAGGCGGAAGTGAAACGGCAGACAGAATATTTCTTCTCAGCCTTGAAGAAGTGGTGCAATATTTTGGAGACAGCGGGCAACTAAGCAGCAGACCTAGTGATAACGCAATCGCAATAGACGACCGATTTAACTCAATGAGAACAGCGGGCGAGAGAGCGGGACATATTTCGTGGTGGTGGTTGCGGTCGCCCGGTCACCGTAGTGGTAGTGCCGCCAATGTCGGCTCCGGCGGCACTGTCAATGTCATGGGTTTTTCTGTTGGTACGTTCTCCGGTGGTGTACGCCCCGCTATGTGGATAAATCTGCAATCATAAATTTCCACATCTGTTCGCCGGAGCCAAACCTCAGTCAGCCATTCACATTCAGGGCGGTCGTTTCCGCGTTATAGGGACAATTACTTTACGTGTGTCAAGGGGACAAGCATATTTACACGCTTGAGTTCGGACTAAAGCGTGGTGAACCAATAATAATTGGAGGAAAGAGTAAATGAAACATCGCATACAAGGAATCGTATTGGGCTTTTTACTGGCCGTTCTGCTCTTGGGGACAGTGACAATTGTGTCCGCCGTCTCTCAGTCAATCAATGTTGCCTATGGCATAAACGTAGTACTAAACGGAGTGCGTCAGACATTCAGTGACGACATGAGACCGTTTACATCAGGCGGCAGAACATTCCTGCCGGTTCGCGGCATAGCGGAAGCACTGGGTGCGGACGTCAGTTGGGATGCGGCAACTTCGACAGTGCGTATAAATAGCGGAGCGCCGGGAACACAGTCGCCGACGACACCTCCCACGCCGACGCTGAGCATCAATGCCGCGGTAGGCGATATTATAGAATTTGGCGGATATGAGTGGCGCGTTTTGGAAGTGAGAGACGGTAATGCGCTTATTCTCAATGAAAATATAATAATGTACAGAATGTATAAAGTTGATGGGTATGACACAGCATGGGAGGATAGCTCCTTGCGGAGATACTTAAACGGCGAATTTTTTGATAGTTTTACGCAGGCGGAACGTGCGCGAATAGTTGAGACGCGCAATGCCAATGCAGACAATCAATGGTATGGGGCGGCAGGCGGAAGGGAAACGGCAGACAGAATATTTCTTCTCAGCCTCGAAGAAGTGGTGCAATATTTTGGAGACAGTGGGCAACTAAGCAGCAGACCCAGTGCTAACACACGCATAATAGACGACCAATTTAACTCAATGAGAACAGCGGGCGATTTGTCGGGAAATAATTCGTGGTGGTGGCTGCGGACTCCCGGCTTCAACAGTTATTTTGCCACCTTTGTCTACCCCGATGGCGCTATCAGTGTATTCGGTGATAGCGTTCCTGTCCGCGGTGGTGTTCGCCCCGCTTTGTGGCTAAATCTGCAATTATAATTTCCACATCTGTTCGCCGGAGCCAAACCTCAGTCAGCCATTCACATTCAGGGCGGTTTGCGATATCAAGCGTGACATCCAAACCTCACTCGTCAGCGCAGTATTCACTGTGCCGGACTCCTGGCTGCTATTACCTGCCTGCTGTCTGCCTGCGACATGCTCAACATTAGCAACCGGCGACCAGTCGGCGATTGGGTTGCTTGCCAAGTCTAAACGCCTCAGAGCGGAAAGCCCGCCGAGCGGCGTAATGTCATTTATTTGGTTTCGTTCAAGGCTTAAGCTAACCAGATTTACAAGCCCGCCCAGCGGAGAAATATCCTCGATGCTGTTGCGCCCTAATGATAAATCAGTCAGCCTCGTAAGACCGGACAGCGGCGTTAAATCGCTGATTTGGTTTATAGACAAAAACAGTACTTCCAGATTAACGAGACCGCTGAGCGGAGTTATGTCGCTAAGCTGATTTCCCGAAAGATCCAATACCTCTAAACTTGTAAGCCCCGCAAGTGGAGTGATGTCGGTAATTTGCTGTACCCAAAGGTCGTCATCATCCACAACCCAGTCCGGTCCGAAACTTAAATTCAGCAGTCTCAAGTTCGTCATATAACGCAAAGGAGCTATAGTTTCGTCTTTTAAAACTATATTGCTCAAATCAAGTTCCGTCAAAGACGTGCTGTATTGAACCCCTTCTATAGTTATGAAATCAACGCTTTGCTCCTGCCTGCTCTGCTGTGACGTAGGGAGTGTTTGGGTATCTTGTGCGGGGATTTGGTCGCTGCTGTGCGGGGGCTGCGATTCCGGCTCAATAGGCGCAGCTTCAATCTGCCGGCATCCGGTTATTGCGGATACGGCAATGAGTAAAGCAAGTGATAAAACGATGACGTTATTTTTCATAATCCCCCTCCTGCAAGTTTTATCATAACATATGAGCCGTATTGAGACAATACGGCAGTTTTTATTGATATTGACTTAATGTATGGCGCAAAATCACTGAAACACGAGCGGAACAATCCTGTTTCAGTGTGGATTGTGCATTGGATTTAGCGCTTTGCAAACTCCAGTTCATCAGTCAGTTCTTTCGGAACTGCTTTGCCGGATTGACTGACCTTCTGTATCAGCCGCGTCAGATATGAAACACGCTTGTTCTGCTTGACTTTATAACGGTTTAGCGCCTCTGCGTAGCGCAGATTAGTCGTCAAATACTCGCGGATAGGCTGAGAAAAAGCGCAATAAGTCATAAGTATACCGATGGCTACGCTGTTAAGCCGCGCCGAACCTCTGGATTCATGCAAAATCCAATCTGTGTAGTTTGCGACAAACACGGTTCTGTAGTTATTTCTGGCGGTGGATATTTCATTTCTGATGGATAGCATGGTCTGCATGGATAACTTGCGGTTATTCATATAAAATTGCAGATAATCGCTAAATACGCTTGTAAGCGACGGGTCGGAAAGGTCGTTCCATCGAGAACCCTGTACCCGCTTGCACATCTCCCAGCGAAACTCGCCCGTCATACGGATAACAAGCGGCTTCAAGTCGTTCTCAAGAAAAAGCGGCATAAAAATACGTGCGGGAGTTGTGCGTTTTCTACCTTCAATTTCCTGCCACATCGTACCTCTGAGACCAACATTCGGCATGAGTATTATATCGGGCAAAACCTCAACGTTTACGACCTCATTAGGCACTCCGATTTTCGGATTAACATAAGCAGTCTCGCGAAAAAACGCAGCGAAATCAACACTGCGCACTTCATCAATAAACTTCTTTACATTATCCGCCGAGACATAAGTATCTTCAAGATTTCGCACTATATTATGATCGGCAAACATAGGAACAAAAACCGTCGGACTTCCATATGTGACTCTGTTTACGACCGGAAATACATTCGCCATTTCAAAGAGAAACTTTTCCTCAGTGCTTTCGAGTAAGCGGGCTTCCTCTTTCGCGTTTATCTTCTGAGCCTGCTTCATTTCACGAACATAGCCTATGTAATCCATTTCAAACTCACTGATGCAGGGCTCTTTCTTCCCCTTGTAAATAGCACAAAGCCACTCATAGGCAGTGTATATACCATTTTCAGGATCTCCATTGACCGAGTCGGCAATGGAATACAGATATTCTGCGTTTGACTGCCCGGCGAGTGTGGGATCGACATAGCCGAAATTCAGAAACATCTTGATAATAGTCGGAATTGCAGGGTCTGAGACGCTCTTTTGAAACACCTGTTTATAAATCTCATAAAAGGTTGGGGTCAGAAACTTCCGCAGATTATATACATCGTCGTCGGCGCTTCTCCTGTCAGAAAGCTTTATATATTCTTGCAATGAGCGTGTAAAACTATTGCATAGCTCATCAGGGCAACCGGAATATTTCAGAATAACATTGAGCGAATCCCGCAAGTTAAGCGGCTGTCCCGAATTTTGCGGAACATCTGTTATCTCTTGCGATTGCTTTGTTGTGTTTAGCGCCTCGTCGTATAAACTCAATCTTTCGTTAAAAAATTCACGATCGACGCAGGTCATCTCGGACAGAAGCGATGTAAGCGGAAGTACAAGCTCTTTTACCGACTCGTCCGCGCCCTTTAGATTGACAGAATTAACATGAAGATCGCTGATCAATGAAAGCAGGTCGTGGGAGCTTTTGTTCAGGAGCAGACTGGAAATGCTTGTGGTGTATGTAAAAAAATCATCGCAGGTATTTTTCAGCGCAAAATAATTGGAGGCGCATCTGCGCAGGAATCCAAACGTGATTCCCGGATGCCCAAAGAAAAACATTCTGTGTACTTTTGGGTCTATTTCGGTTAATTCTGTATAGTATTCATGGAGCCAATCTTCCTCTTGCCCGGATTCCGGAACTTGAGCAAGCTCTGATATCCCCGGCAGTTTTTTTGGAGTAAACGAGTACATTCTGCATAAGTTTTCATATTCGGAGTAAAGTCTATTGACAAGCTCGTGAGCAGCCTCGGCGTCCTGTTTAAGCTTTTTCATGTGACTTACAGCCTGCATGACTTGACGGCACATGGAATTTACCATGACATAAGCCATATCAGCATTATTGCGAGAAAGCTCTGAAACGGCAGACATGCCCTCATTAGGATACATATAGACCGTGACGTCGGTAAGCGCTGTATAAGTGCAGCTGTGAACGCCTGCAACCAGGTCGCAAAGACCAATGACGTCGGCTTTTTTAAGACGGTATTTATGCCCGAAAAAGGACGCCTCGACCTCACCGCCGGTTATCAGAGAAAGGGTGCTGATTTGTGTGCCTTCGTTGTAGATAAAACTACCTTGTTTGAATTCAGAAAGAGCCATTAGTAAACCTCCGCCAGTATTTCATTTTCGAAATAACTGTGCAAATATTGCGTTGATTTTTTCAACTGGCCAGGAGAAATTCAGAAAGAATACTACAGGTCTTCCAAGGAATTTCAGCGATGTCAGATGGAAAAGGCGGCGCAATGTGTATAGGAATTCGGAAATGGAATACTAGGATATTTATGTAATGATAACAGCTTGTGTAAGTAACCGCAAGCGAACAGAAACAGTCTTAACAAAGTGTTCAATAATAATGTCACTTTACTTTAACCGCTGTTTCAGAATTGAATTTACCAAGGCGGGGTTGCCTTTGCCCTTTAGCTCCTTCATAGTTTGCCCCACCAAAAACGCAAACGCCTTTTCCTTTCCGCTTTTATACTCCTGCGCGGCGGACTCATTTTCATCCAGCATTTTATCCACAACTGCGGCGATGCTTGCGTCATCGTTTATTTGAAAAAGCCCCCGGCGCTCAATAAAACCCGCCACATCTTCCCCGCCTCCGAAAACATATTCAAAGACCTGTTTTCCCGCTGTGCGGTTGACTCTACCGTCTGTTACGGCGCTAATGAAGTCCGCAAATGCACGGGGAGCTAGTTTCGGTTTTTCAGCAGTGGTGCTGATAAGATACATCATCTCACCCAGCATCCATGCCGCAGTCTCTTTGGGAGACGCCAACTTTGCCGTATCTTCATAAAGTTGCGCAATCTTTTTGTCCGCTGTTATCACCGCCGCGTCTTTTGGGCTTAGTCCGTATTCCTTTACAAAGCGCGCCGCCTTTGCATCGGCAAATTCAGGCTGGCGGTCTTTTAAGCGTGCAATGAAATCATCGTCAAATGAAACAGGCGGAATGTCCGGGTCGGGGAAATAGCGGTAATCCGGAGCATTTTCCTTAGAGCGCATTACAAAAGATTCCCCCGCGTTATCGTCCCAACGCCGTGTTTCCTGAAACACTTCGCCGCCCTTTGTGAGCACTCCTATTTGCCGCTGTGATTCATATTGTATGGCACGTTCAATTGCCTTAAATGAGTTGATGTTTTTCATTTCTGTCCGCACGCCGAGTTCTCCGCTTCCCTCCGGCTTCACCGATAAATTTACATCAGCGCGCAAAGAGCCTTCCTGCATCTGGCAGTCAGACACTTCCAAATACTCCAGCATGGACTTTATGGAAGTCAAGAAAGCAATAACCTCTTCGGCGCAAGACATATCCGGTTCGGTTACAATTTCAATCAGAGGAACGCCGCAGCGGTTATAATCCAAGTATGTTTTATCGTCTGCGTGGATTAGCTTGCCCGCGTCTTCTTCCATGTGAATCTCGTGGATACGAATTTGTTTCGTTTCTCCCGACGGCAACGCAATTTCAATATACCCGTTTCGGCAGAATGGCAAATGTAGCTGCGAAACTTGGTACGCTTTCGGCAAGTCCGGGTAAAAATAGTTTTTGCGGTCAAATCTGTTATTGCGGGCAATTTCGCAATTGAACGCAAGCCCCGCTTTTACGGCGTATTCCGGTACTTTCTCATTTAATACGGGCAATGTCCCCGGCATTCCGATACAAACGGGGCAGCATTGCGTATTCGGCTGACTGCCAAAGGCTGTGGAACAACCGCAAAATATTTTTGAGTTCGTTGCGAGTTCCACATGAATTTCCAAACCGATTACAATATCCCAAGTCATAGTAATGACCTCCAAATAACCGCTGATTTCGGACGATAGTCCGTCACGCCGCCCGTAGAATCGGGGGACATACTGATTTGTTAAATGTCCGATCGCTCCTGATATATCCTGCCTAGGTCAAGTACCAAATTATCAGTCATTCGGTTTCCTATAATTTGCGCTCCAACAGGCATCCCCTTTGAATCGAAACCGCAGGGTACGGAAATAGCCGGAAGCCCCGCAAGGTTTATGCTTACAGTGAAAATATCGGAGAGGTACATTTTCAGCGTGTCGGTCATACTCTCACCTAAAAGCGGAGCGGTCGTCGGTGCGACGGGACAAATGATGGCGTCATATTTACAAAAAATCTCGTTGTAATGCTTTATAATGAGAGCTTTTGCTTGCAAAGCCTTTTTATAATACGCATCATAAAAACCTGATGAAAGCACGAATGTTCCCAGCAAAATCCGCTTTATTACCTCCGTACCGAAGCCCTCGCTGCGAGTCGCGCTGTACATTTCCGTAAGATCGGCAGCCTCAGCGCGGTAGC
>Ga0209755_10004971_pt1 | contig 15364 bp, 11 predicted proteins | sample TergutCo191P1_FD_187301 | JGI IMG/M metagenome (GOLD analysis project Ga0209755, IMG submission 187301) | Cornitermes sp. P1 segment gut microbial communities from Petit-Saut dam, French Guiana - Co191P1 (SPAdes) (version 2) | ecosystem: Host-associated > Arthropoda: Insects > Digestive system... | reverse complement strand
TGGCAACAAAGAGAAAGTCAAAGTGGTCGCCTTCTGCGGCGTAGAGATCTATTTGCGCAGGCAGGTTGTTTCCGGTGTTGGTTTCATCGTACATATCCAGCGGAGCAATTTGGCTGTAGCGCAGGTTGAGTTTGTTGTAAGCGTTGTAAACGCCTTCGGAGATTGCCTCTGCATCATTGCAGTCTGTCCAAATGCGCTGGCCTTTTTTCACAAAGATGGCTGCAGTGCCGGTATCTTGGCAAAATGGCAGGACTTTTTCGTTTGCAACGCAGGAGTTTTGGAGCATTGTGAATGCGACCAGTTTGTCGTTTTGGCTGGCTTCCGGGTCGTCTAAAATGGCTGCAACCTGTTTTGTGTGAGCAGGGCGAAGGCGAAAGCTAACTTCCGAATATGCCGCTTCCGTTAGCTTGACCAAAGCGTCTCGGCTAACTTTCAAAATCTTTTTGCCGTCGAACTCGGCAGTGGAAATTCCAGCCTCGCTAGCTTTAGCTATAAGGTCATATTCTGTGCTGTCCTTGCCGTATTGCAGGTTTTCTTCGTATTCAAAAGCCATAAAAATCTCCGGTTTTTTGGAGTAATATAGAAATTTTCTATCTTTTTCTTATGAAGTTGGAGAATGCCATCAAAATCTATAAAGATTTCCTGAAGTCAAAAGGTTTGCTATACACCAAGCCTCGTGAGCTTGTTTTGAAAGAGGCAATTTCCGCAACATGGCATTTTTCTGCAGACGAACTTACTTCGCAAATGCACAAATATGAAAAAAACATAAGCCGTGCCACGGTTTACAGAACGCTTGCTTCCATGAAAGAAGCTGGTATTTTGAATTTGGTTGATTTTGGGCACGGGCATATACACTACGAAGCTCCGAAAACAAAAAAGCATCACGAACATATAACCTGCGAAAAATGTGGCATTGTTTGCGAAATACAGGTTGAAGACCTCGAAAAAGCCGTAAAATCGGCTACGGCAAAAACCAAATTCAAGCATATAGAATACGCTATAAGAATTTTCGGCGTATGCGAAAAATGCTGATTTAAAATTTAGATGTTTACTATATTTATCCCTATGCCTTTCAAAATCTTGTTCTTATTCCTTTTGTGCGTGCTGCTATGCACATGTTCGGATGATAACAATAATCCAACATACCCTTTTGAAAGAACCGTTTTAGATGTATCCATTGTTAAAAAATGCAAAGATGGCTCTTTTGAACCCGGAGCTAACTGCTATCTTCTGCGATGGCGGCATCCGATTGAGAGAAAAGATTTGCAGAGCTATTATATATGGATTGGAACAACTTTTGTAAATGACTCAACTCAAAACATTACTCAGACTGAAATGGACATGGCTTCGAAAGTAATTTCGTACGACCCACTTATACGTGCAGACCTGGATTCGGTTAACCTAACAGACTTACTAAGTGACTTTTTGGAAAGAGACAGCGTGCATATAGCTATATGGGCAAAATACTCGGGAAACCATGGTGCAGTTCAACATTTATACGCTTTTTTCGGGGATGACATTCGGCCTTCAATAGTGAATATCAGCGACTCTTCATCAACGTATATAATTTGGATAAACTGGACAAGGCCAACCGACCAAAGAGATTTTTATTTCCCCGATATTATGAATGGCCCCATAGCAGGTTATAATATTACCATACAAGACACTGCAGACTATGACTTGAGCGATGTCCCTATAACAGTTAGATTGGCCGGTAGCATAATAGATAATTCCAAAATAAAAAAATTTCACCAATTCAAAAAAGACGGGCGCAAAACGGTTTTGGCAAGCGATGCAAAAACAACTTCGCTAAAACTTGCAGTAATAGACGGAGAGGGTTTTATCCCATACAATCCTGAATCCAACAACACTGAAGCCAATAACTGGAGATTGGAAGTTGGCGGATTAAGAGCAGAGCGTTCTTACAGCGTGTCAATAACGGCTTATGACAGTGCCGGAAATTCATCCGGAGCCAGAAGCATAAGAGTTAGAACAACAGACCTAAATCCTCCGACAATACCCGGAAATCCCGGCAATCCAGACGATCATAGCGGATTTTGGTTTTACAAAGATCCTGGCGATGGACTTGCACGCCTTGATTCAAACCGCCTTGTTTTGTTTTGGCTAAGAAGCGTTGACCAAATTGATGGTTCATATAGTTACAGAGAAGTAGAAGGATATTCAATTGAGCAGAGAATAGATGGAGCTTGGGAACCATTGCAACCCAGAAACTCGGCTATTAAAAGCAACTCGCTCTTCACTCGTTACAGGCTGGAAAACGGTTCTATGGTAGCAAATACAAGCGGAGAATATGTAAGCGATACTCTGCGTTGGGTTGCGCCCGGTGACTTTATTCAGTTGCGCATTAGAGCACGCGATAATTCCGGGCATTATTCCAAAGAAAGAGAGATTAACATTGAAGTTTCTAAAGGCAAGCTTTTGGAAACGAAATGCCCTGTGAATTTTATGCCTGTGGAAAACGAATCCGAAAGTTTTTGCATGGAAAAACTGCAACATGCAACGGGAAATGATTTTGTGAGAAATGTTCTTTACGTGGAAGCAAAAAAAACATGCGAAAATTTGAGCAATACAATAGGCTTTGAAGGTTTCACAGTTAGTCTTTGCTCGGAACAGGAATGGAATGCAGCCTGCAATAGCAGAGGCTCTGCTTATGGCGTAATAGAAGAAACAGAAGAGTCGCTTCCGGCTTCCGAACTGTTGTTCAGATATTGCGGAGTGGCAACGGGAGATTCTGTTTCAGCAAAATTTGTGAACAGAAGAAACAGGCTTTGCACAAGCCCGGATGGCATTAGAGACTTGCCCGGGCAATTGCAGGAATGGGTTACAGGCGATGATGGCAAGTCTTTGTTAAAAGGCGGTAGCTATGCCTTGTTTGGAGGAGTTTCCAGATTGGAGCTTGCGTTGTGCAAAAATCGTTTCACACCAACTCGCATAAGGCCACGATACACAACCAACAAAGTTTACTTGTATAAAACCGGTTCTCGCATAGACACAACATTTACAAAAGAAGAAGAAACTGCGTATAGAAAACTTTATGCTGTTTTGCCGGATAATTATCCATTCACAGACACTCTTTTATTTTATTCGCTTTACAGTTCAAGTGGAGAAGCTCTTGGAGAAGATTACGTAAATCAAGCAGAATATCGCAGGCGAGGCGGCAATGCTTGGCTGAATGTGCTTTGGCAGGGTTTGAAATACGAAGGGCCACGGCCACGGCAGGTTTTCATTTTCGGAACGGAAAGCATAGATGCCTCAAATATCTTTTTAGACCAAACAGTAGGGTTTAGATGTTGCGCAAAGTAGAGTGGAGAATTTAGAGTTGAGTGATATTGGCGTTATAACAGGCAAAGATTTTGTTTCTTCGGAAGAGTTTGTTCTGGAAAATGGCTGCGTTTTGCCGGAGCTTTGCGTTCGTTACGAAACCTATGGAGATTTTAAGGGCGGAGAAGCACCGGTTATATGGATTTGCAGCCCTTTGACAATGGACTCTCATGCAGCAGGGCTGTACGAAGAAGGAGACCCGAAATCCGCAGGTTGGTGGGATGCTCTTATTGGCCCCGGCAAAGCTGTAAATACAGACATATTTTATGTGGTTAGCAGCAACATACTCGGTGGTTGCAAGGGAACAACCGGTCCGTCTTCAATAAACCCGCTCACAGGCAAAACTTATGGGCCTGATTTTCCACGCATAACAATATGCGATATGGTGAATGCGCAAAAGCGCCTCGCAGACCATTTGGGAATAAAGAAGCTCTTTGCGGTTATAGGCGGTTCAATGGGCGGTTTCCAAACGCTCACCTGGGCGCTTGAATACCCGGATTTCGTGGAAAGATGCGTTATTATAGCCAGCGGAACAAGGCTATCTGCGCAGGCCCTCGGCTTTGAAATAGTTGGTCGCAAAGTGGTTTTAGACGATGAAAAAAACGGCCTTGCCAATGCAAGGATGATGGCAAACATAACCTATCTTTCCGCAGAATCAATGAAGAACCGCTTTGATGCTGCAGAAGGTTTGCCAAGCGACCCGCAAAAGTTTTACACAGGTTTTGCCATTGAAAACTATCTGAGACGCCAAAGCGAAAAGTTTGTCAAGCGATTTGATGCAAACAGTTATTTGGCTTTAACCTGGGCTATGGATCATTTTAATCTGGAAAAAAAATACGGTTCTTTGGAACAAGCCGTGCAATATGTAAAATCGGAATTTTTATGCGTTCATTTGAGCAGCGATTTGCTGTTTCCGCCGGAAGAATCTTACAAATTGGCATTTGCTCTTTTGAATAAAAGAAAAATAGTCAGCAGCGTGGAACTTAACACTAATTTGGGGCACGATGGTTTTTTGCTGGAAGTAAAAGATTTAGGCGGTTTGCTGTCTCGCTTTTTAGATGTGCGAGTGGTTGAAAATCGTGATGAACACCACATTCGCCATGCATTTGAAAGCATGGAAGACATAAACAGAATTTCCGGTTTTATACCGGACCATGCAAGAGTTCTGGATATAGGGTGCGGAGATGGCCGTTTGCTGCATACGTTGTGGCGCAAAAAGAAAGCTACCGGTTTCGGGTTCGATCGTTCCTTTGACGGAGTTCTGCATTGCTTGAATTTTAATGTGCCTGTTATACAAAAAGATTTGGATAAAGAAGGTCTTTTGCAAATAGCAGATCTCAGTTTTGATTTTGTGGTTTTCAACAGAACATTGCAAGAAACGCAAAACCCACGTGATGTTCTGAATGAAATTCTGCGCATAGGCAAGCAGGCTGTTGTGACTTTCCCGAATTTCGGAAACTGGATGGTTCGCAAATCCTTGATGTTTAACGGCGTTATGCCAATAAATAAATTATTGCCTTATAAATGGTATAATACGCCGAACATACACCTGTTTACATTAAACGATTTTATTTGCCTTTGCAAAGAAGAAGGCATTTCAATAAAATCGCTGGAATTTGTGAACAGCAGCTTTATTAGCAGAGCTTTAACCAAATTCGGCTTCAAAAACATAGGCGCTGAACAGGTTGTAGCATTAATTTCTAAAACCTAGTTGTGCTATTCCGAGAGCAGCACATCCATAATTTTTTTGCCGGCTGTGGAAATTGGGGTTCCTGGGCCAAACACGCCTGCTACACCTGCTTTGTAGAGGAAATCGTAGTCTTGAGCCGGAATTACTCCGCCTGCCACAACCACAATGTCTTCACGTCCCATTTTTTTCAGTTCAGCAATAACGGCAGGCACAAGAGTTTTGTGGCCTGCAGCAAGGCTTGAAACGCCGAGAACATCGTCGTCGTTTTCAACGGCCATGCGAGCGGCTTCTTCCGGGGTTTGGAACAAGGGGCCAATATCCACGGTGAATCCCATGTCGGCGTAGCCTGTGGAAACCACTTTAGCGCCTCTGTCGTGGCCGTCTTGGCCCATTTTAGCCACCATTATGCGTGGGCGGCGGCCATTCTTTTTCTCAAAGTCATCAGTCATGGACTGAACTTCTTTGAACTCTGCGTTGCTTCCTATTTCTGCGCTGTACACACCTTTTATCCTATGAATTACCGCATTGTAGCGGCCAACAACTTTTTCCACTGCGCTTGAAATTTCACCAAGAGTTGCACGAACACGGCCTGCTTTCACCGCTAAATCCAGCAGATTGCCGGAGCATTTTTTGCCGTGGCTCCATTCTTCAAAACAATTTGTGATTGCAGTCAATACGCTGTCAACATCGGCTTGATTTCTATTTTTGCGCAGCTCTTCCAAACGTGCAACCTGGCTGTTGCGAACAGCTGTGTTATCGACTTCCAAAATATCAAGAGCATCTTCTTTTTCGAGGCGGTATTTGTTAACGCCAATAATTGCGTCTGCTCCGCCGTCTATGCGAGCCTGCTTGCGAGCGGCTGCTTCTTCGATGCGGGTTTTTGGGATGCCTTTTTCTATTGCGCTTGCCATGCCGCCTTCGGCTTCAACTTCTTGAATGTGCTTCCAGGCACGGTTTGCTAGTTCCTGCGTTAAATATTCAACGTAATAGGAGCCGGCCCACGGGTCAACGGATTTTGTTATTCCGGTTTCTTCTTGAATGTAGAGCTGTGTGTTACGAGCTATGCGAGCGGAAAAATCGGTTGGGAGAGCAATTGCTTCGTCAAGTGCGTTTGTGTGCAGGCTCTGCGTGTGGCCAAGGCCGGCGGCCATAGCTTCTATGCAAGTGCGAGCCACGTTGTTGAACGGGTCTTGCTCGGTTAATGACCAGCCGCTTGTTTGGCTGTGCGTGCGAAGCGCCATTGACTTTTCTTTTTTCGGGTTAAATGTTTTAACAATTTTAGACCACAGCAAACGGCCTGCGCGCATTTTTGCTATTTCCATAAAGTGGTTCATGCCTATTGCCCAGAAGAACGAAAGGCGTGGGGCGAAATCGTCAACACTCATGCCTGCTTCTATGCCTGTGCGAATGTATTCCCAGCCGTCTGCGAGCGTGTATGCAAGCTCAATGTCGTTGGTTGCGCCGGCTTCTTGCATATGGTAGCCCGAAATTGAAATGCTGTTGAATTTGGGCATGTTCTGCGTGGTGAAGCTGAATATGTCGCCGATTATTTTCATAGATGGTTTGGGCGGGTAAATGTAGGTGTTGCGCACCATGAATTCTTTTAAAATGTCGTTTTGAATTGTGCCTGTGAGCTTGGCTTGAGCCACTCCCTGTTCTTCGGCGGCAACTATGTAGAAAGCCAGCACCGGAAGCACGGCGCCATTCATTGTCATGGAAACAGACATTTCGCCGAGCGGAATTTGGTCGAACAAAACCTTCATGTCTTCTACGGAGCAGATGCTAACGCCGGCTTTTCCAACGTCGCCAACTACACGTGGGTTGTCTGCGTCGTAGCCTCTATGCGTGGCAAGGTCAAAAGCAACCGAGAGACCTTTTTGCCCGCTTGCGAGGTTGCGGCGGTAAAAAGCGTTGGACTCTGCGGCAGTAGAGAACCCGGCATATTGGCGAATTGTCCAGGGTTTCATTACATACATTGTGGAATATGGCCCACGCAAAAATGGTGCTTTGCCTGCGGCATAGCTTAAATGTTCCATTCCATTCAAGGTTTCTTTGCTGTAAACAGGGAGCACGGGAATTTGTTCGGAAGTTACGGTTTGCAAAGCCTCAAAATTCGGTAGCTTGCCTGTATCTATAACTTCTTTTTTCCAGGTGTCAAAGCCTTTATCGGTGCCAGCCTTGAAGTCAAGATCGCTTAAATTCGGTTTCATAGCAAAAATCCTCTAAATGGAAGTGTGTTTATGGGAATGTAGAAATTTTTTTGCCTTTTTTCATTTTTTTTTTCACTTTTTGCCTTTAAATTACGTCTAATAGAGTATGAATGTAAAAGACTCCCTTTCGTTTTTCTTTTTTGGGACAGCTTGCCTTGCTTGCGGCTCAAATTCCAAGAAACTAGATCCGTGGCTTTGCCCCAGTTGCAAAGACGAACTTATAGCCTGCGGCGAAAACCCTATATGGCCCGGTAAAGAGGATGCTATATGCCTTTACCCTATGAATTCCTTAACCAGAAATCTGGTTTTGGCAATGAAATACAAAGGTATGCAAAAAATAGCGTCTTATTTGGTAGCTCATTCCTCTGTTGGACACAAAGGGGAAGCGTTGCAAATTTTGGAAAGCTGGGGTTGCAATATGCAATTTTTGCCTGTGCCCGTGCATAGCGCGCGAATGCGTGAGAGAGGCTACAACCAATGTGAGCAGGCCGCACTTGAACTTGCGCTGCATTGCAACGGGACATTGCAAACAGGAGTTCTGAAAAGGCGAATTTACAAGCCTTCGCAAACTAAGTTAGGGAGCAATGACCGTTCATTAAACGTAGCAGGCGCATTTGAAGCGAAAATTTCAGCTTGCCCGCCAAATCTGCAAAAAACAATGGTTGTTGTTGACGATGTTTACACAACAGGAGCAACAACATCTTCCTGCGCAAGAGCACTAAAAAGAGCCGGTTTTAAAGACATAAAGGTTTGCGCATTGCTTTACGAATTTCCGGTGTCTGCAATGGCAGACCGTGCAGCAGACATATCGGTTGGCTGGAGAACAGAAACATAAGCGAATTTAAATCTACCTCATGCTATATGGATGCCCCGTTGCAATGTGGTAGGCAAACCTTTCCCTTGTTTTTTCCAGAAATTTTATATAGACTTCGCTTCTGTAATCCGGATAAGTCCAGTCGAAAATGTGAAAATGGCCGTTTTCAAAATAAAGGGTTACTTCTGCGAAAATGCCTTGGCCTAAATAAACACGATGGCGCTGGTCTTTGGTTGTTGCCAAAAAGAACTGCCCAAGCGTCATATAGCCTGGGTCCAGGTTCACTTGCCTGTTCCAGAGCTTTTCCATTTCGTTTGTTTCCAGTTTTATAGCGACTATTGTTTCTCGCTCAATTCTATTTTCAAAAGACAAAAAAGAGCGAAGCGGATTTTCGCCCAGTTCATCTTTGTAATAGTTTGTGTGCGCAAAAGGCACTGGTTGCATTTCCAAATCAATTGCGCCAAAGCGTTCAACTAGTTTTTGCTTTGCTTTGCTTGCAAATTCTTCGTTTGCGGCAAGAATGCCAACTACGAGCCGAACGGAAAGAGGAGTTTTTGGGATGCCCATACTTCTTTAGAATGCAGAAAACTAATTTTATTTTTGGTCGATGACTACTGTGGCTTGGAAGCATTTGTTCATTTCATTTTCGCACCAATATGATTTGCCTAATGTAGTTTTTGGAGCGCCTACCGCCGTAGTTTTTTTGCCTTTTGGAAGCGGTCGCTCAGTTGTTGTTGTGCTGTGATTGACAAGATTGCCTTCGTTTGTCACAGAGAATTTAACGGTTACTTTGTTGATTTTATTGCGGAAATCTTTGGCTTGCAATTTGGTTTTCAAGCAGTCTGTATAAGATTTTACCACTTTTGGGCCTTCGGCTTTTATTATATCTATTTCGCTTGTGCTTCGTTCAAATTTTGCCTTTTCACCCCGTTCGCTTTTATCGTAGGTATCAACTATTTTTTCATTCTTTTTTGAAATTTGGGCAAGTCCTGTTTTTACCGCTTTGTTCTCTTCACAAGCAAGAACAACCTTGTTGTAAATTTCCTGATTGAGTTCATCTTGCGCAAATGAAATTGTTGAAGCCACTGCGACAGTCATTGCGAGTATTGCGAAATATTTGAGTTTCATAAAAAACCTCCGATTATAAATATAGTAAAAATAAGTTTTTCTAAATTACCGCTCCTATGAATATTAGCCCGCCAAGTGAACCTGCGCCGTTTTTTATAAAAAGCGAATATGAACCTGCAGGTGACCAGCCGCAAGCTATAAAAGCGATAATAGAGGCTTTTAGGGGTGGGGAGAATTTTCAGGTGCTGCTTGGAGTAACGGGTTCAGGAAAAACTTTCACAATGGCAAATGTCATTAAAAACCTGGAAAAACCAACCTTAATTTTAACGCATAATAAAACTCTTGCCGCACAGCTTTACCAGGAATTTAAAACTTTTTTCCCCGAAAACGCCGTTGAGTATTTTGTAAGCTACTACGACTACTACCAACCGGAAGCTTACATTGTGGCAAGCGATACTTTTATAGATAAAGATGCATCAATTAACGATGAAATAGACAAGTTGCGGTTAAGGGCAACCACAAATTTATTGACACGAAGAGACACAATAATAATAGCTTCCGTTAGCTGCATTTACGGACTTGGCAGCCCGGCGGAATATTTTGAGCTTATGGTTCGCTTAAAAACAGGCGAAGAACGGGAGCGAGACAGCATTTTGCGTGACTTGGTGGCCATTCAATACGGGCGCAACGATTACGCTTTGGAACGTGGAACATTCAGGGTGCGAGGCGACCGCATAGATGTTTATCCGAGCTACGATGATACCGGATTTCGCATTGAACTGTTCGGTGACACAATTGAAAAGCTATCCAAATTTCATTTGGTTACCGGAGACACTATCAAAGAAGTCCGGGAAATAACCATTGCGCCGGCCAAGCATTTTGTTACAAGAGAAGAAAGCCGCATGCGCATTACAGAGCAAATTCAGCTTGAATTAAATGAAAGGCTTGTTGAGTTGCAAGCGTTGGGAAAGGACTTGGAATCTGCCCGGCTAAACAGCCGGGTTCGATACGATATGGAATTGATAAGAGAAACGGGAATTTGCCCTGGCATAGAAAACTATTCTCGCATTGTGGAAAACAGAATGCCCGGCAGCAGGCCTTATACGCTTTTGGATTATTTCGGGCGTGACTGGCTTTTGATTGTAGATGAATCTCATGTGAGCATTCCTCAGGTTGGCGGAATGAGTGAGGGCGATAAATCCCGCAAAACTACCCTTGTAGATTATGGCTGGAGATTGCCGTGCGCACTTGACAACCGCCCTATGAACTTTAAGGAATTTGAAAGTTCGCTGCCGCAACAGGTGCTTTTTGTGAGCGCAACTCCGGCAGATTATGAACTGAAAAAAACAGGCGGAAACATAGTGGAGCAAATAAACCGCCCCACCGGATTGCTTGATCCGGAAATTGATATACAGCCAATAGAAGGGCAAATGGCCGATTTGCTTGAGCGCATTAAGGAAACCGTTTCAAACGGCGACAGGGTTTTGGTAACAACTCTCACAAAAAAAATGGCACAGGATTTAACGGATTATTTGCTCTCAAAAAAAATAAAGGCAAGGTATTTGCACAGCGATATTAAAACTCTGGACAGGCACGTAATTATACGTGAACTTAGAATGGGAAAATTCGATGTTCTTGTTGGCATAAATCTTTTGCGAGAGGGTTTGGATTTGCCGGAAGTTGCGCTGGTTGCGATTTTGGATGCGGATAAAGAAGGTTTTTTAAGGAATCAAAAAAGTCTTATTCAAACTATGGGGCGTGCGAGCAGAAATGTGAAAGGCCACGTTGTGCTTTACGCAGACAAGATAACCGAATCTATGAAAAAAGCTATTGACGAAACCCTGCGACGTAGAAAAATGCAGATTGAATTCAACGAAAAATATGGCATAATACCCAAAAGCGTTCAGAGAAAGCTGGAAGATGCGTTGGAAATTCAAGACCAGCTGGAAGAGGTGAGAGGGAAAGGGAAAGCTAAGGGGAAGGCGGCAAGCGGCAAGTTGCTAATAGCTAGTGAAAATGGTGGAGAGGAGCGAACGATTGAAGAGCTGGAAGCCGATATGAAGGCTGCGGCTGGCCGCTTGGATTTTGAGGAAGCAGCCAGATTAAGAGATTTAATTAGGGGGATTGGTAATTAAAATTTCCCAACTGTAAACCCGGCATACAAACCCGGCCAGAACCTTACTTTGTGCTTGCCAAATGTCCAGTGCCAATGGTATTCGCCACTTGGTTCAAGCCAAAAATCTTCGCTGCCGGCAGTAGCCAAACTGTTCAAAGTTATGCCGCTGGTGAGCGCAAGAGCAGATAAAAGCTTGTAAGAAGCGCCAAGCCTTATTTTATGCATTCTGTTGGCTTTGCCATCATCTGAGCCCAGACTGAAATGATTCGTAGTCTCGTCAAAAACATCTATAAACGTATAGTCAAGATTTATGAAGTTGCCCCACATTCCAAAACGAGTTCCAAGCCCCCAGCCCCAACTTTGCGGCCAAGTATCGCTCCAGCCGTCAAAACTCGGAGATAAGGAATACTCTAAAATAGTGTAAAGATAAGGCGTTCCCGTATGCAGGGCTACGCCCGCCCTGGCAGTTTCATCTGCATAAAATGTTGCGTCTATTATGCCGTTGCCCACAATGTTTATCAAACCTATTGGAGATTTATCGCTTTTTGCCGAAACATTTATCACGCCAACTTGCCTGCCAACATGGCCGCCCACATTTATCACGCCTGCCTGCCATTCCTTCGCGCTGCCTGCTACATTCATCACTCCGCCCTGCATAATATCTGCTTTACCGGTCACATTTATCACGCCGCCCTGGACTAAACCTGCATTTCCCGCAACGTTAATCACGCCGCCTTGCGCATACTCCGTGCTGCCGGTTAAGTTTATAACACCGCCTTGCACTTTGCCTCCATTGCCAGAAACATTTATCACACCGCCCTGGCCAACTTTCGTTTTGCCAACAACATTTATAATACCATACTGGCCATAATCCACTTTGCCGCCAAGGTTAATTGTAGAAGCCTGAACTCCTTCCAAATCGTGCGCATAAACATTCATCATGCCGGCTTGCACCCCTTTGCCCTTCACTGCGAAATTAAAAGAAGCTGCTGCTTGCACTCCGTTAAAATTTGTCGCATAATTAAACAGGCCGGCACCTTGAAGTCCATAAAAATCTTTTGTGGCAATATTCATAAGCGGCGTAAGTTGAGTACCTGCCATATCATCCGATGCCACATTTCCAAGAAGCGATATTTGCGTTCCGGAAAAAGCGGCGCCTGCAGAGGTGAAAAAGCCTAGCTGTACGCCATTTTCCGGCTGAGTGCTATTCCCAAAAGGGTTGAACTTAAACGGGGCAGCCCTCGCAGAATCCAAACCTGTCATAACGGAATCCGAATTGCCGCGCGCAACCGCAATTTCCTTATCTATGTTTTTCATGCCGCTCATGGAAAGAACTTGCTTTTTGCCGTCTACAAGCTCAATATCGCCGGCTTTCCACAAGCGGCCCGGAGCCTCCATTTGCACTGAATATTTGCCTGCCGGAAGCCCGAGTTCAAGTGCTCTTCCGCCGGATTTGTAAAGCTCGGCTATCAAGTTGCCCTTGGAGTCTCTAATGAAAAACCTGCCTTCCATGTTTTTTTCCAAAACGAGGCCGGCACCCATTTCACGCAAATCTGTCATAACAACATCGCCCGTGCCCGCAAGGTTCATGTCTCTGCTGGGGTGCTGCGTGCCACCGCTTGTGCTTTGCGTGCTTTGCAGGGTTTCGTTGAATGCGAACTGATAGGCTTCGTTTAGAGTAACCTTGCCGTCTCCGGTCATATCTGCGGCTCCACGCAAACCCGTTACCAAAGCGTGGGTGAAAAAGCTGCCCTTTAAGCGGTCGCTTTCCTGGCTTGCTTCGTTCTCATTGGAGCTTGTCAAATAAGCGTAGCCCCTCATTTCACTGCTTGCATCTTGCAAAAACGCTGGCTTTGAAACTCCGCCCTTTGTTCTGGTAATAGCCCCCGAGCCGCAAGCATCCAGCACGGCAACTTTCACATCTGCGCTCAGGCTATTCACGTTTTTGCGGAAATCGGCCCAACCGTAAATATCGCTTCCGAGGCGCAGGCCCTTTTCGTCTGCGTGGCCACTGTAATACACGATTACCTCTTTGCGAGAGCCGCTATTGCTTTTCAAGCGTTTTTCCAACTCGGAAAAGCTGTTTTGCATGGCGGAGGCGTTTGGGTTAAGAACCCTAAAAACGTTATTTTTCTCAATACCGCCCATTTGCGACATAACATCTGCAAAAGAATTGGCATCGCTTTCCGCATAGCGGAGCTTTACCCTGTCTGTACCGCCGTTATTTGCGCCGGCAGAGAGCAAAAAGCGTTCAACTTTCTGAGGAGCAGCCTGTAAAAAAGCCACAAAAAACAGCGAAAATGCAAAAATAGTCTTATTCATACCCATTAAACACTTAAAATAGGAAAAAGTGTTACTTTTTTGGAAACTTTTATATATTTCACACGTGAAAACCCGTTTTGCTCCCAGCCCCACAGGATATTTGCATAAAGGGCATATTTGGAGTGCCCTCTGCGTTGCCGCAGTTGCGAAAGCAAAAAGCGCCGCTGTTCATTTAAGGCTGGAAGACCATGACAAACTGCGCTGCTCAACGCATTTTTCCGATACAATAAAAAAAGACCTGGAATGGATTGGTTTTCAGTGGCAGAGCGAAAGCGCGCAAAGCGAGCGAGACGAAATTTACGAGAAATATTTTGAGCTTTTGCAAAAGAAAGATTTGCTTTATGAATTATATAAAACAGAGAAGCCGAAAATCATGGTAAGAAATTCCGAAAGCGGTGATTTTGCAGTTAAAGATGCGCTTGGGCAATGGACTTATATGTTTGCTGTTGTTGTTGACGATTTTGAAGAAAATATAGACCTGATTGTTCGTGGTTGCGATTTGGAAGATTCCATAGACAAGCAAATATCGCTTTCAAAAATTTTAGGCAGAACGCAAATGCCTCTATTTATTCACCACTCTTTAATTTACGATTCAAACGGAAAAAAGTTAAGCAAAAGAGACGGCTCTGAAGGTGTTTGCAAGGAAAGAGAAAGCGGAGTTTCTCCGAAAAAAACTTTAAGCGAAATTTGCCGGCAAATGTTGCCGGGCAAAAACATTCCGGCTGAAATTAGCTGGGAAGATGCAGTGGAATTTGCTATATTATCCTTATGATGAAAGCCCTTTTTCTTTTAGCAGATGGTTTTGAGGAACTTGAGTTTGTGGCTCCTTATGATATTTTACATCGTGGTGGGGTTGAGGTAAAAACGGCTTCTATTAGCAATAAAAAAGAGGTTCTTGGAGCGCACGACTTAACTGTTTTGGCAGATTGCTATTTGCGTGATGTTAGCGGGTTGCCTTTTGATTTGCTTGTTTTGCCTGGCGGCGGCGTGGGAACCGAGAATTTGGTGAAAAGCGATTCTGTGAAGAACCTGCTACTGGAAAGTTATGCTGCGAGCAAAAAAATCGCTGCTATATGCGCAGCTCCGTGTGTTTTGGCAAACGCCGGAATTCTTAAATACCATACGGTGACGAGTTTCCCTTCTGTCCGGGAAAACCTAGAGCCTTATTGCAAGGCATATTTGGATGCTCCCGTTGTTGTTAGCGAAAACATAATAACATCGAGAGGAGCCGGAACGTCTGCCGATTTCGGGTTCTGTTTGCTCTCAATACTGGTAAATTCGGAAGTGTCTGAAAGCGTGAGAGAGAAAATGAAATTTCTATCTTCTTCGCATGCAACTTAGAGAATATCCAAACTCTCAAGAATACAAAGAAATGCTTGCCCAAAAACCAAGCAACGGCGCAAGCCTTGTTATTCCTGTTGGAGTGCGAATTTTGGCAGACACCGAAACCCCGGTTAGCGTGCTATCCAAGCTTACCGATGAAAAATCCCTGTTTTTGTTTGAATCTGTTGAAGGTGGCGAGCGCTGGGGCAGAAATAGTTTTTTGGGATTCTCTCCGCATTTGGAAATAAAGGTTTTCAGAGATGTTGTTGAGATAAACAATACGGAAAAAATTCCGCACAACGGCGATCCTCTGGATGTACTGCGCAAAATCGCGAGCAAATATCGCTATGCGGAGCTTGCCGGTTTGCCCAGATTCAAAGGCGGGCTTGTGGGCTACTTCGCTTATGAGATGGTATCTTTTTTTGAAAACAGGGTAGAGAACAAATTGCCGCCGGACCAGCCTCTTGCCCACTTGATTC
>Ga0209755_10004970_pt1 | contig 15365 bp, 13 predicted proteins | sample TergutCo191P1_FD_187301 | JGI IMG/M metagenome (GOLD analysis project Ga0209755, IMG submission 187301) | Cornitermes sp. P1 segment gut microbial communities from Petit-Saut dam, French Guiana - Co191P1 (SPAdes) (version 2) | ecosystem: Host-associated > Arthropoda: Insects > Digestive system... | reverse complement strand
CGCACACGGTATTCCTTTGCCGAAACAAGCAGAAACCTTGCCGTAAACGCTTCAAATGACGCTCCTACATCCTGATACGTGTCTATTGCTTTATGCAGCCTTGGGTAAAACCATGATAAATAATCTTCGTATTCATCGCGCTTCCAGTGGCAAAGACAGGTTTTTTCCTGATTATGCACAAGATAATTAAAAATTAATCCTTCAAATTGATCGCGTAATATTTCTCCGGATAGATAATCGGAAAACAGGCCGTTTAATGATAGTTGCATGATTAACCTCTGTATTTCCTGATATCGGCTTTGTATAACGCTGATATCAGAATCCGGCAAGAGAAATCGTTATAAAATTAAAATTGTAACATTGAATTTATTTTTACTTACTATCAAAAATATTTTTAAAAGTTTTAAGTATATTTTGTCTTACGAATGAAATATCGCCTTCCATTGTAACCCCTGACGCGTTTTTATGTCCGCCGCCGCCCAGGTCAGACGCAATCTTCGAGACATCAATTTTATCAGTTGATCTTAAACTCACAGTACAATTATCGGCACACTCATGGCGGATAACAACAGTTACTTCAACTCCTTTGATCGAAAGCATTAATTGATTTAAACTTTCGGAGTCTCTGCTTGCCAGGCCAAAATTGTTATACTCATCCAATGTTTCATACGACAACGCAAGTCTTCCGTCAAAATGCGATTCTGTTCTTGAAAGAATTCGTCCTGTAAGAATCCTTGAGTTAAGGCTTTTACCGCTGTAAATTGTATTATAGGTTTTTTTAGGATTTGCCCCGTACCGGATTAAATCCGCGGCTATTTCAAAAGCGTCAGCGTTTTTTTCGGTGAGGAAACGCAGAAAACCAGTATCCGTACAAAGACCGAAAAAGAGCAATGCTGCCTCTTCTTCGGTCAATTCAAGCCCGAGCGCTTTTATCAATTTATAAATTATCAATGTGCATGAAGGCGATGTTGAATCAACATAAACAGGTTCCTCAGGCGTTGATTTAGGATGGTTTAAAGAAGCATGATGATCGATAATCGCGCATGGAAACTGCTTTAAAAAATCCTCAATATCGCCGGTTCTGTCCGCGCTTGTGCAGTCATTGATAATCACCTTGCAGGAGGTATTTTCAGGAATTTCGGGAATTTTTATAAACCGATCAGCGTAATCGCGTAACTCGGATCGGGTAAAAGGACCAGCCGAACAAACAACGGCATTTTTTCCAAGCCGCAGAAGAGCGCTGCGCAGGGCAAGCTGGCACCCAACGCAGTCTCCGTCAGGCTCTTTATGTCCCGCGATGATAAAAAAAGAGCCGCTATTAATAAACCGAACTAGTTCTTCCACTTAGGAATCCTTACAACCTGCCCCCGTCAATGTAAATACTGCCGGAGGTTTTAAAAGGGTTTCTGGATCTGTTAAAATTTAAGAGTAATTGTTTCCTCATCTGTAAAGTAACTGCTTGTATCAATGCCTTGCGCGACATAGCCCCAAGTATAATGACCCACATACCTGTGTGTATATACTCTAAGATGGGTTAATTCTCCGTTATTATAAAAAATAGTCATTGACGGCCAATCACTTCCGACCTGTAATTTTACCAATTCCGCTTTAGTCGCTCCGCCTCCATAAAACCATGAATAGGGAATGCCGACAGAAGCGATACCTCTTTGAGTTTTGTAAAAAATTATATAACCCTGGCTGGTATGATATATTTTTTCAACAGAAACAGTAACACAATATACATTTGGACTTTCTTCAGAATTATTCTGGGCAAAAATCGGCGAAACAAGAGCCATGAAAATTATCGCAATTATGTATTTTTTCATTTGTATCCTCCAGTCCCTTGATTCTAACGCATTATTATAAGAAATTCAAGAGGACGCATAGCAATTTGAAGAGCGGATTTATATCAATCGTAATAAAATGATGAGAAAGATTACACCGCTATATATGGTGTATTTGTTAAAAAGTGTACGCTGTATACAGCGTAGGTGATTATCACTTTATTGCGCCGCCTTATTAAGCGTCTTTCTAACCGCACCCGGCCCCGCTACCATCTGTGTAAACAGTTCTTCAACTTTTTCACCGAGGCCGGCATCGTAGAGATTGACGCCGAAGAAAAGCGGATTTGATAAAATTGGCCGCAATTTGTCGTGGAAGGGGCCTGATTGCCCAAGGGTGATGCCGGAGAGGGTGCTTGCCAATGCCCCATATTGAGGGTCGGGGCTTACTTCGAACCTGTTGCCGTTATCATAAATACCGAGAAGGTAACGAAGCCAGCCGGCGCAGACAAGCGGGATGAATTTCATTTCAGCGCAATTCTTTCCCGCCTTTTGATATTCCTTTAAAGTTTCGCCGAAGCGGATTGGAATTTTAAGGGAGGTGTCCATCGCGATGCGCTGAGGCGCGTCCGGCATGAATGGGTTGGGGAGACGTACTTTTATCACCTGATCGATAAAGTCACGCGGTTTGATGATGCCGGGATCTGTGACAACCGGAAGCCCTTCGGTATAGCCGACGCCTTCGATTAATCTGACAAGGTCAGCGTCTTTCATCTCTTCACTGATACGGGTGTAGCCCAACATGCAGCCGAAGACGGCAAGGCTTGTATGCAAGGGATTGAGGCAGGTGCAGACCTTCATCTTTTCAACCCTGTCTACGGTTTCTCTGTCCGTGAAAAGTACTCCTGCCGTATCCAGAGCTGGTTTTCCGTTGGGGAATGAGTCTTCGATAACAAGATATTGAGTCTCTTCGGCATTCACAAAGGGAGCGACATATGTATTCTTCGCGGTGACAAACCCCTGCATATCTTCAAGGCCGGAAGCGGCGAGCATTTCACGCACACTGTCATCGGGGCGGGGAGTTATTTTGTCAATCATTGACCAGGGGAAGGAAACTTTGCTTTTATCGCGGATATAATTTAAAAAGCCTGCGTCAGCAACGCCGTTTTCTACCCAGCCCTTTGCGATTGAATTCATCGCGGAAAAAAGAATGTCCCCATTATGCGAACAGTTGTCCATGCTCACCATCGCAAGCGGCAAACTGCCTTTGTTTCCGGCAGGCGCGCTTATATACCGTTCATGTAAAAGACAGGCAATGCGTCCCAGATAGCTTTTTGGAGCTGACGGCCCTGTTTTAAGATCATCCGCTATTTCAAGAAAAAACGCGCCGTCCCTGCCTGTCAAACTGTAGCCTTTTTCTGTAATGGTAAAACTTGCTATTTGTAACGAAGGGGCTTTGAAAAACTCCTTTAGAACCGCAAGCTCCGTATCCATTCTGTAAGACGCCGCAATTGAGGCGATAACCTGTTTCTCTGTCGTTCCGTCGGCTTTTAAGGTTACGGAGATTGTCAAATTGTCCAGGGGAGTAAAACATTTGTCGATTATCTCCCCGTCATAGCCTTCGGCGACGATTATACCCGTTGTTTCAATTCCTTTTTCGAGGATCTGCTGCGCCAACGCGGCTGGAAACGCCCGAAAGATATTCCCAGGACCAAAATGAATCCATTTCGGCGCTGCCTTAGTGTCCGCGATCATTTTTTCCCGGTCAAAACAGGGCAGAGCAATGCCGGCTTTCTCCCAGAATGGGGCGTTTTTTAACGATTCGTTATTTAATTTCATGTTTTATCGTACTATAGATTTAAGGCGGGTGTCCAGCAGCGGTAATATTAAACAAGTTCTGGCATGACATTATAAAAATACGGTTAGCTGTGCCAGATTTCTTAACTTGTCCGCACCCATGTACCGGCATAAAAAGACTATGCAAAAATAAAAAGATATTGTATAATAAAGTGAAAGTAACTAATAATGGGGGGTACGGAAATCTTCCCCAAAACATCGTACGTGAAAGCGCGCAGAGGGTATTAAACCTTCGAAAAAAGAGGAGTAAGTATGGGACAGAAAATCAATGTGTTAAATAAAGTTGATGACAAAATGGTTGGTAAATTTACAGATAAGAGTATTCAACACAGTATAGCGACTAAATTAGAATTTGAAATTAATATAGCCGGAACCGATTTTAATGATCTTGAAGAAGCTATAATACATGCGTATAGATGCGGATTAGCGGCTATGACTTTTGATCAATCCAAGAAAATCAAAGAAGGTAAAAGCGTGGTTGATCAGGATGAGCTTTATAAATTACTGAGGAAAGGCCACTCTGTAGAACATAAAGCTGATTTTTTAAGAGAAATAGCTAAAGAATGGTTCCCGATAGAACTTCACAGTGAAAAGAAAATTAAAACTGTTCATCTTGAATTAAACGAACTGGCTGATTTTCTAGAGAAATAAGTTCTTTAATATATAAGAGATACTCAGTCTACGTGATTTTATATATTATTTTCAGTAATATAAACCGTAAAAATGAATAAGTTCAATTTTTTTGCTGTATTCGTTCTGTATTTTTTTCTATCAAGCCTATGTTAGGTACAATCGCAGCCCATTTACCGGATAGGGGATGGCGGCATTGGGAATAATAAAAAAATAGAAGATTGATAAATATTTTCGAATATAATATTATTATTTAAGGAAAATAAATGAATATAAGATCAGCAAATATAAATGATATTGAAAACATTATTAATTTGCTACCACAAGCACATGAAATTCACTTAAAAGCACGCCCTGATTGGTTTAAGAAAAAACCGTTAAATTTAAATTACATTAAAAATATTATAGAAGCAAAAGACGGTGAAATATTTATAGCAGAAGAAAATGATATAATTATTGGTTATTGTATAATTAATATACGCAAATATAAAAATCATGAAATATTTGAAGATATGGAAAATATTGAAATTGACGAAATGTGTGTAGATGAAAAATATAGAAAAAAAGGAATTGGAAAAAAATTATTTGATAAAGTAAAAATATACGGAAAAGAAATTAACGCTAAAAATATAGAATTAATGGTATGGGATTTTAATAAAGATGCTATTAATTTTTATGAAAAAATGGGAATGAAAACAAGAATAAAAAGAATGGAATATAAAATGTAAAGTTCTATGTAGTGACCATAAGCAGAATCCATTACAGAGTAAAAATGTTTTACTTTTCCGCTAGTCAGCTTTTCAAAAGGAATCGCAAGCCGGCTGTCATGAACATTAGCCCCGCTCACCCATGCGGTTAACGGAAAGCTTGCGTGAAAAACTGGAATTGCCCGGCACTCTTTTGAAGCCGCATAATTGTCTTAGATTTGGATCTGATTTTAATTTTATTATAAGCAATGTAACGCTTGGAATGTTATAATAACCTTGCGCAAAAAAGGCTCTATTGAGAAAATTGGTCGATTTGCAACACAAGCTCATAAATTCGCATTTAATGAGTTTGTTATTGACTAATAATATCATACATGGTATATTTTCGCTACAGTTTATTAAGAAAATTGGTCGGTATGTTAACAAGACCTCCCGCGAGGGTTGTGTCACAAAATGACGCTGTAAAGCATGGAGGAAGGAGGGTGCGCCCTCCTTTTTTATCGAATTAGTAAATATAGGTAATATACCTCATTAATAAATTATAAGGTCATTATAATGAAAAAAATAATTACCGTCAGCGCAACATTCTCCGTAATTATCCTAACCTTGATAATCCTTTACTTTTTATTCCCTGTTTCAATTATTGATGGAAATATTTATAACACAAAAAAACTTAATGAGCAAAGCAAACAATATGAAAATAATGTTAAAGTATTAATAGAAGTAAAGACAAACGAATTAATAAAATATATTGATACTTATTCGACATGGTCTGAAACGGAATTGTTAACAAAAACTGATTTAATAGAATTTAAAGACAAAAATAAATTTATTGGCACTTCTGTTATACAGATCGATGATAGCTATTATAGTTTAGCTGCAATAAATGAACTGCGAAATTCCATGAAAACTATTTCGTCTTATCTGATTAGTAAAATAAAAGATGTTATGATAAAGGGAGTTAATGACCAAACCATAATATATTTAAGTAATATTGATAATTATACAGATTGGTATTATTCGTTCTCTGCCGGTATTGATAGAACAATAACAAATATCATTGGAATGTTCAGCGGAGAACATTCTTCCGAAGAAAGATTTTATACTGAAAATTTTAACAGAATTATGAATAATAACGCTGATTTTGAGAGTATTATCGGATATGATAAAAAAAATCTGCTAAATATTATTAAAAAAATATATGATGAATTTCTGGAATTAAAAAATTATTTTGCTGTTGATATTCGTAAAATTTCCGCAAACAGTATAACATCGGATGATTATATAGAACCGTTCATTGAAAATATTTCGTTATATTTTGATACTATCAACAAATCTCTGAATAACGCTAATTATTATTTTTTACAGGAATATACAATAAAAGATAACTATACCGTAAGAGCCGCTCAGGCTGATGTATTAAAACGGCAAATATATAACAGTGTGATAAAAAATCAAAATATTAAAATAGAAATAATTAAAGATCCTTCTTATTTGTTTGATAAATTAAGCATAGGAAGTGTAATATTTGTTGATAATTATTTTGTAGGTTTTAACACATATCAGCACTACGGTGTTTATATCGGAAACGGGAAGGTTATTCATTTCGCGCCTTATGCGGGACAGGAAATAAGCATGGAAAACGGAATTATCCATGAAACAACATTGGAAAAATTTTTAAACGGAAGGGCTTTACAATTTGATATGAATATCGAAAAAAGATTTTCTGATGAAGAAATTGTCCGGCGCGCACGATCAAGAGTAAATGAGAAGGGATATAATTTATTGTCAAATAATTGTGAGCATTTCGCGCGGTGGTGCGTAACAGGCGAGCGTATTTCTTATCAGGTTACAAATTTGCCGCAAAAAATTGATACTACTTATTTGATTATTAAAGAAAAGATTGACAAAGTTTCTGAATTTCTTGAATTGTTTAATTGATCCCGGAAGCTACTTGAGGGCTGCCGGCAGCATATCTCCCGGCAAACCCTCAAATAACCACATCAGGCTGACGCATATATTAGCGTTACGCTACATATGCCTGCAGTTTCTTCATCCTCTTTGGATTCCTCAGTCTCGAAAGGGCTTTTTCCTCAATCTGCCGGATACGTTCCTTGCTAAGGTTGTAGTAAGCGCCAATCTCTTTCAACGACATCGGCTCTCTATGGCCAAGGCCGAAGTGGCAGCGAATGATATCTGCTTCGTCATCATCAAGAGTATTCAATATATTTTCAATATCAATCTCCATAGATTTGCGTTCTGCAAACACGTCCGGGGCAGTATATAGATCATCTTCGATGGAATCTCTTAGTAACAGAATGCCGTCATCGGAAACAGGATTGTCCAGTGAAAGAATCTCTCTGGAAATGCTGATAAGATCAGAAACTTTGGTTTTTTCCATATCCAGGAGTTCCGCGATCTCATTAATTTCCTCTTCGGTCGAGTAGTCGGATTTTACAATCTTTCTGGCTTTTTCAATTTTGACAAGGTCAGTAGCGCGGTTTACCGGAAGCCTGATCATGCGCGCTTTTTCGTATAACGCGCTCATAATCGCCTGACGTATCCACCACACTGCGTATGAAATAAAATGATAACCTCTGTCTACATCAAAACGATCGACAGCGTTCAGCAAACCAACATTGCCTTCGCTTATCAGATCGTCTAACGGCAGACCAAGACCCTGATACTTTTTCGCAATACTGACAACAAAACGCAGATTTGCGCTTACAAGCTTTTCTCTGGCTGCCTTGTCGCCGCTTGCAACTGCCCTTGCAGTTTGTTCTTCCTCTTCCCTGTTTAACATTGGGATACGGTTAATCTCATTAAAGTATATCGCAAGGTTGCTCGCATTTGATTTTGCCTGTTTTTCTTTGTTCATATCATCCTCCTTTATTACTTAATTATTATCTAGCAATAACCGTGCCAAGTCATATTTATCAATTTTTCAACATATTTTCTTTGGTATACGCATTTTTCTGTTTTTTGTCATATTAAATTTTGTCAGAATGACTCAAGGATCATGAATCGATAAAAAAGTGTGTCATTTTGACACAACGCGTGTCTCTTAGACCTGTATAAATTTTCTTCTATTGATTTTTGTCATTTTTACTTGTATCATTTCTATAAAATTCGTGAAGATTTCATTTCCCGAAACATGACTAACATTTTGGATTTAATAAGGTTGGAAGATTATGAGTTCTGCTACCGAACTTGTTGTAGATGAAGAGAAGATAAAAAAGGCTATTCAATCCGGCCTTCCTCTCATAATTACGACTTACACTCTTCCAAAAGAAATTGAAATATATATCGAAAATGTAATTGACAGTTTTCTTAAGCATCTTAATCAATTAAAACTAAAAGATTACGTGATCTATTGCGTGCAGGAACTTGTTGTTAATGCCAAAAAAGCCAATACTAAAAGAATTTTTTTTAAAGAGCACGGATTGGATATTAATAAGAATGATGATTACATAAAAGGAATGGAAACTTTTAAAGAGCAAACAATCGCTAATATTAATCATTATCTTCAAATGCAAAAAGAGCAGGGACTTTATATAAAAATAATTCTGCAAGTTAAAAGAAATACTATTCACATTGAAGTCCGCAACAATGTATCGGCAAATAAGTTAGAGCGGCTCAGGATACATGACAAGATTGCGCGCTCAAGACAATTTGCAAATTTAGAAGAAGCTTTTACTCAGGTGCTTGATGATTCGGAAGGCGCGGGGCTTGGGCTTGTTATTCTTGTTCTGATGCTTAGAAAAATGGGTCTTGATGATGACGTTTTTTCTATGGTAGCGTCGGAAAAATTCACCACGGCAAATATTTCTATTCCGCTTGATAAAACCACGCTTGAAGATATATCGGTTCTTTCCAATGAAATTGTGCAGAGTATCAACAGTCTGCCGCAGTTTCCGGAAAATGTTATTTTTATTCAGAAACTTATCAACGATCCGGCGTCGGATATGCCGGCAATTGCGCGTCAGATTTCCATGGATCCAGCTCTTACCGCCGATCTGTTAAAAATGGTTAATTCGGCTCAGTATATGCTGGCTAAAAAAATTGATAATATTTCGGAAGCCGTTAAAATGATCGGCATCAAAGGAATAAAGAACCTTCTTTATTCTTACGGCACTCAAAAAGTGTTAGGTGACGATACAGCCGAGAAGAAAAAGCTCTGGGAGCATAGTTACAAGACGGCGTTTTACGCGTACAATATTGCCAGGAATTTTAAAAATGAAACTAATCTTCTTGATGACGTATACGTCGGCGGCATACTGCATGATATGGGTAAAATAATTTTCTCAGGCGTGCATCCCGATCTGCTGGATAAAATAAAGGCTATCTGCGCTGAAAAAAAACTGCCTTCCTCAACATTTGAGAATCTTTGCGTCGGATTGAATCATGCCGAAATCGGCGCGTTAATTGCCGAAAAATGGAACTTTCCCGAAAGACTGGTTGCGGCAATTCGTTTCCACCACGACCCGGAAGCCGCGCCGTCGGATTGCGTTGATCTGGCTGATGCGGTATACCTTGCGAATATGTTCTGTGAATATGAAAACGGCAATGTCAGCTTTGAGCAGATAGATATAGAACCGCTTAAAAATTTCAAGCTGCGCAGTCAAAAACAGGTTGATTCTTTGCTGGAACGGCTTTCCATAGGGTTTCAACGGGAAAAGCAGTCTTAATTCCGCTTTTTATATCGAATTTACCCGCGCAGAAAAGCAGCCCACGCCTGCAGCGCGATTCCAAATGCCACCGACACATTAAGAGACGCCTTTGTTCCGAAACACGGTATTGACACTCTTCCCAATGAGGCATCCGCCGCCGCTAACGCGCGCGGGCTTACGCCTAATTCTTCAGAACCGGCGATTAAAAGCCCTTGCCGCGGAAATGAAAAATCTTTTAACGGAGCGCCTCCCGTTTCCAGCGCGAAAACAGGAATTGCCGCGTCCGGGTGCTCTTCCGCCTGACCGCTCAGCATGTTGTTAGGTGCAACTGCATCGCGGTTTTCTTGTGCAGAAGCGAATAGTTCGCGCCTTTCCCATGGTACGATATCAACGCAGCCCATCGCGGTCCTTTCGGCCCGTCTGTGGCGCGGGTCGGCGGAAAACGGCGACAGAATTATCTTCTCCACGCCGAAACTTTCAGCGGTGCGGAACATGGCGCCGACATTAAACGGAGAGCGTATATCTTCCAAATAAACCCGCATGCCTTCAAATATTTGCCGCTTTTCGGGATCCAGCTTTCCGTCGCTGCCGGTAAAATCCCAGTCAGCCTGATCTTTGCCGGTTTCTGTCAGTAAAATATGTCTTACGCTATTTAAAGCGCGCCGCAGCATTGCTGCCTGATTATCGCGTAGGCTTGCGTCTTTTGTAATAGAATCGTTAGACGAAATTATCCCTCTAAATATTTCTGAAGATTCATTAAACGCTTTTTTTGCGTCCTGTGAAAAAAGGGAATCTTCGGCGAGTAATTTTACAGCATCTGTGAAGAAGTCAAGCTCGGCATTTGTAAAAACCTCAGCTGTTTTTTGAACAGATATTCCGGCGCTTGCATTTATATGATTGCTCAGCCGATTTTCCGCGAAAGTAAAAAACTTTGCAATTTTGCGCAATTTCTGGCTGCGGGGCAGTTTTTCAAGTTTGTAAAGAGGTATCATGACAGTCTCATGCGCCGCTCACTTTTAATAATTGTTCTATTTGCATCATCACATAATCCTGAAACTTGGGCTGTAATTCATTGAACAAATTTACCATTCGTTGAAGTTTTTCTCCCGGTGTCCTGAAGAACATTTCTCCTTCGCCGTTTTTAAGCCATTTTTCGTTCACTCCGAAAGTCAGTGAAATAAGATGAATAATGCGATCGTTAACTTTTCTATGTTCACATTCAAGTTCTGCGATATATCCGTTGCTTATATAGATTGCTTTTGCAAATTCTACTTGAGACATATTGAGCGTAACTCGTAATTGTCTAATACGTTTGCTAATTGTCATATTCATACCATATCATACGATATTAATACTCACTATGCAATGATTGATTTTAGAAATGTTAGAGTAGTATAATTTGTTTTAAAGTTTATATTTTAGTTTTTATGACCATTTTAAGGCGATATTATACACTTGTCAATTCTCACAATATAGTATAATATTCTCACATATAGAGTGTTTTATGGGGGCAGAATGAATAATGACGAGAAACTTGAAAAAGTTTGCAATGACTTATCTAAGCTCAATGAAGAACAGCAGAACTATGTTCTTGGCATTCTCCAGGCGCTTGTTTTTGCCAAAACGGTAAGCGAACAAGAGGGGAACATTCAACCTACGGGTTCGGTTAAGATTCAAGGGGAAGCTGAAAAGCAACCTTATTCTGAAGCTTAAAGTTTTTAAAACTGAAGTTAAAAAAACTCAGTTTACAGTCTTTTCTTGTATTTTTTTATGTGATATAATAGAGAAATACGCTTATTGCTATCTTCTTGATAGAGAGGTTTGTTATGGGAAATAGAAAAACAAAAATTGTTTGCTCTCTTGGACCTGCGTCTTCCGATGATAATGTTGTTCGCGATCTTATTCTTGCAGGTATGAATGTAGCGCGCCTTAATTTCTCTCACGGAGTGCAGGATGAACACCGCAAATCAATTGAACGCGTTAGGCGAATATCAAAAGAATTAGGAATTCCTGTCGCTATCCTTCTTGATACCAAGGGACCGGAAATCCGTACCGGATTGGTGGAAAACGACGGTAAGGTAAAATTTAAAAAGGACGATCCTGTAACGGTAACTGTCGATGGCTGCATGACCGCTGCGGCGCAGGGGGGGACACCGGCTCGTATTTCTATTTCCTGGAATGACGCTGTTTTAAAAATTCAAAATCTTTTAACAAGCGGCTCGCAATCAAACGCTTCGCAGGCAGGCAGCGGCATTCACATTCTGATAGCGGACGGGCTTCTTGATCTAGAAGTGCTAAATGTTAAAGACAGCGTCATCAACTGCCGCGCTAACAATACAGCTGAAATCGGCAGCAAAAAAAACGTTAATCTAATCGGTCTTCATGCGGGGCTCCCGATTATAAGCGAGCAAGACAAAAAAGATATTGAGTTCGGCGTGAAGATGGATGTTGATTTTGTTGCCGCAAGTTTTTTAAGTTTTCCGCATGAAGTTACCGAAATAAAAAAGTATCTAGAAAGCCTCAATTCGTCAATGAAAGTTATCGCTAAAATTGAATGCGCTGACGGGGTCGAAAATATAAAAGAAATCGCAAAGCTTGCCGACGGGATAATGGTAGCGCGCGGAGATTTAGGCGTACAGCTCCCCGTCGAACAAATTCCCCTTGCGCAAAAACATATTATAAGCGCTTGCAGAAAAGCGGGCAAACCCGTAATAACAGCGACACAGATGCTGGAATCGATGATTGTTAATCCGCGCCCAACGCGCGCAGAGCTAACAGATGTAGCGAACGCTATTTTTGACGGAACGGACGCCGTAATGCTCTCCGGAGAGACGACAATCGGAGCGTATCCCGTCGAAGCCGTAAAAATTATGGATAAAATCGCCTGTACTGTCGAGCAATCGGATGATTTTCAAAAACACATGAAGAGCATCCGTGACGAATGTTTTTCGGCTGTTCAGATTCAGGATTCAGGCAATTCAAGCGACAGTGTCGGTATAATCATGTCGCGATCAGGCGTGGAAATTTCGTCTAACATAAACGCGAAAGCGATTATTACGCCTACGCTCAGCGGCAACACTGCGCGCCTCCTCAGCGTATTCAGGCCGGATCATCCCGTGCTTGCGGTTACACCTAACGAACGCGCCATGCGTGTAATGCAGCTATACTGGGGTGTTTACCCCCACTACGCGCCGATTGCCGACGAATCCGCCAGCATGATTCAAAACTCAATGAGGATTGCGTCAGAAACCGGAACGGCGGCTATATCGGATAAAATTGTTCTTGTCGCAGGTTTGCCGCTGCATAGCCCGATGCAGGTTAACACAGTTCGCGTTATTGTAATGTAAACATGAAATAAAATGCTCTAATATTGAAATTTTGATGGAGAGAAAATGGATCGTATCAAAAATTTTTTTATTTATTTTTTGACGATTGCTGTTATTTTACTTCTTGTCTTTCCATCCTGCAAACGGGAGTGGCATCCGGGAATCCCTCTTGAAAAAGAAAAAATCAGGATTGGAGTAATTCACATTACAGATCCATTTAATGAAAATTCCGGTTACTCGTTTGCTCATCAATTAGGCATAGAAGAAATGAGGCAAAGTCTTGGGTTGAAAAATGATCAGATCCTATACAGAACCAATGTTGAGGATCAGGACACGATGCAGATAGAAGGCCGCATAAGGGAACTTATTGCTCAGGGAGCGAACATCATCATTGCAACCAGCTGGGGTTATATGGACACTTGTGAAAAACTGGCTGTTGAATTTCCTTCGGTTATTTTTGCTCATGCTACGGGTTATAAGTATAATAAAACTAATTTTACCAATTTTTTTGGCAGGGTTTATCAGGCGCGTTATCTTTCCGGAATTATCGCGGGAATACAAACTAAAACCAATAATATCGGTTATGTCGCCGCCTGGGGAACAGATAACAGCGAGGTAACAAGCGGCATTAACGCATTTGCCCTTGGTGTGGAAAAAGTAAACCCGCAGGCGAAAATTTTCGTAAAGGTAACCCAAAGCTGGTTTGACCCGATGGGTGAAGCAGCTGCGGCGCGTACCCTCATTGCGGCGGGCTGCGATGTGATAACACAGCACTGTGACTCCGCCACGCCTCTGATTGAAGCGGAGAGAGCGGGCGTATGGGGTATCGGATACAATACCGATATGAGCATTGAAGCGCCTGCTGCTGTTCTTACTTCGGTGCTTTGGCACTGGAGCTCCTATTATACCATTTTGGTGCGGAGTGTGATTGACGGCACATTTTCCACTAAGCCGTGGTTCGGCTCTTTGAATGACGGAATCATCGATCTTGCTCCTTTAAACAAAAATATCGATTTTTCCGTCCCGCTTAATGAGGCAGGCTCTTTTTATCTGCTTGATGAAGAACGCAGGCGCATTGAAACAGGTGATTTATTTGTGTTCAGCGGCGTAATGGAGACCAATGACGGCGGAATTATCGGCAGGGAAGATGAAGTTTTCTCTGATGAAGATATACGCGGCAACATTAATTGGTATTACAGAAATGTTACGGTAATCAAATAACAGATGGAAAAAAACAGAATTAAACCGATAAAAATTCTTCAGCGTAATTTTAAAGAAATTATTTTTGTTTTTTTGGCTTTTGCCATGATGGCGGCGGCGGCTTATTTTTTAGTAGGGGATATTCTGCGTAACCGTCTTGGGGACAGGGCTAAAGAAATGATCTCCACCGCCGAAGCGAATATCAGAGTTGGTCTTTCGGAAGCGGAAACAATTTTATTAAATACCCATAATATAGTACAGGACATGATTGAGCATAATGCTTCCATGCAGGAAATACTTGATTATCTTATCAATACCAGTAAACGGACGCGTGAGATGGAACACGGAATGCTTGGTTATTACGGTATTTACGGTTTTATAAACGAAGAATTTTACGACAGTATAGGTCTAAATCCCGGCAGTGATTATATTCCCCAGACGCGTCCGTGGTACCAAACAGCCGCGCGCAGCGGCAAAACAGTCGGTTACACTACGCCTTATATAGACATTCGTACGGGAGAGACCGTTGTTTCCGCAGTACGGAATATTTTTGATAAAGACGATCGTATTATCGGAGTACTTACAATCGATATTATTATCAGCTGGCTTGCGGAATATGTTAGTTCTCTTTCGCCGGCTTCTGGCGGATACGGCATCCTTATCAATCAGAATATGACAATTATGTCTCATCCAAATAATAATTACGTTGGTTTACAGCTTCAGGAACTTGACGGTAATTATTATGAAATTGCCGGAATTCTGCGCAGCGATCAAAAATTAATCGCTCACCGGACAAAAGGCAGAAATTCCGCAATGGTTTTTTTTACGCGAATTTTTAACGGCTGGTTTGTCGGAATCGTAACGCCGTATCATCAATTTTACAAGGATATTTATACCGTAGCTTTAATATTGATCCTTCTTGGGCTTGTTCTGTCTACTTTACTTTGTTATATGCTATTGCGTCTCTCCGCCGCTAAAATGCGCGCTGATGAAGAGAGTAAATCAAAATCATCTTTCCTTGCAAGCATGAGTCACGAAATCCGCACTCCTTTAAACGCGATTAACGGCATGGTGGAGCTGTTGCTGCGCGGAAATCTTTCTGATGAAGCTCAACGTTATGCGCAAGATATAAAACAGGCGGGCGGTAATCTTATCTCCATCATCAATGATATTCTGGATATATCTAAAATAGAA
>Ga0209755_10004969_pt1 | contig 15368 bp, 8 predicted proteins | sample TergutCo191P1_FD_187301 | JGI IMG/M metagenome (GOLD analysis project Ga0209755, IMG submission 187301) | Cornitermes sp. P1 segment gut microbial communities from Petit-Saut dam, French Guiana - Co191P1 (SPAdes) (version 2) | ecosystem: Host-associated > Arthropoda: Insects > Digestive system >... | reverse complement strand
GATTGAGTTACATCGTGCGAACTTCTTTTCAGGCTTGCAGTACGTGGAAGTTGGCGGAAGTTTTTTAAGCTGTGGAGTGGGGGTTCGGCATTTCGGCGAGAAGATAAAAGACCTTGCATTATAAAGCGGAAGCTCTCTGCTGCTCCGGTTTTTCCTGAAATGGCATGTTTGGGTCGTGCGCACCTCTGTGCCCACTGGAAGATTTTTATAAGTGAAAGTAATTTTGCTTGGTGAAAGATGTGGTTGTTTTGCGTCGTAACAGGTAGGTTTTGCAAAGAATTTGTACATTTGTGTGACTGAGGGGAGTAGTTGTGTGTGTGTGTTATACTGGGACTTGAGCGGACAGTTTGGCTTGGGTTTGAAATTGTTGCGGAACGTTGTATAATTGCAAGGGTGATACGGTGTTTTGAAGCTTGTGAAATAGAGGAGAAAGATAAATGCACTGTATAGAATAGACGAAACTATAGGGAGATTTGGTGTTTAAGTTGAAAGGGTGTGAAAAGAGTAATAGTAAGTGACTGTGGTGTTATCAAATTCAGAAGTTGAGTTTAATTTTGCATTGTGACTAATGTAAGCAAAATGTTCACGTTACTCCTATGTGATTGGCCATGCACACAGATGAGACTTTCCTGCCATCTATCAAACACAAAACACACCCACTGAGCCAGGCCGGCTACAAGTAACTCCGTCGTGGCTGCTTGTGTCGCCCCAAGTCCTTGTTTCCAGGGGTCCTTTGAAGTTCTACAGCCTATTGGAGGAGTAGTAAGAAGGACAGACGTGCGTCGCAGTCGAGAGATAGGAGCACCACATACGGCAGACGCAAGGAGAGCCATCCGTGTCACGGACGATAACTGTAGGTTCATGATTCGAGTTCTCAGAGCGGTACAGATGGAAATTCTAGGCGCCTGGTTTACTATGTCGCGTCGAGCAGGAAATAGCTCCGTCTGTTGTAGAGCAGCAAGCTGCACCGAAACGCTGAGAATTATTTGTGACACGGTGTCACGTACCAGAAGAACTTCAACTGTAGTTGCATTCTGTGTGACACATGCGGCCAAGTTGTAAAGTTGACCTTGTGTTTGTCATGCGCCACAAATTCTTAACTACAGCCCTAGATGGTGGTTTGTTTTATAACCTGCCCTACTTTCAAGGAAGATTCCACTGTATCCACTAACTACAAAGCTGGGTGTCTCGTATAGCCGGAACGGAAAATGTAGAGAAGGAAAATCTCTTGCCCCAGCCGGAAATTGAACTTGTAACGCGCTGTAGCAAGGAAAATTGAATATGTACACTTCAGTAAGCCAATAGGAACTCGCACACTTAAAGGAAACGGTAAAGTTTGCCCTAGAACAGGCCACGAAGGCCCAGAGTGGGAGGAAATGTATAGCTCTTCTCTTCCTTTAACCTCGCCTATGGGGGTGGGTGATCAACGCCACGCCCTGGACGCTTTACTCCCGGGAAAGACCCGGTACCCATTATATAGGTGGCTGGGTTGGCCCTAGGGGCGGTCAGGGCCGGTGTGGAAAATCTCGCCTCCGCCGGGATTCGATCCCTGGACAGTCCAGCCCGTAGCGAATTGCTATACCGACTACGCTATCCCGGCCCACAGTCGCACACTTAACTACCTGTGAACATACACATTTTTGGGCTCTTTTCATTATTATTATATGCAATAGAAATGGGGATTGTTACAGGTATGTAACTTAAATGCCCTGTATGCAGGTGATAACAAAGAAAATAACAATGATACGTACAGTATTCTTAGTTTTCTTTGCGGCATTTTCATCCATTGGACCTTTCTTTCCGCCGCGGTGGAACTGAAACGCATTCTGTAGTTGGTTGGCATACGGTTGGTACCTCAGACCATTTTGTGGTATCAAGGACGGTTTGGCGAGGATGAGTGAACAAACGCGCAATGAGTGCTACGACGTTGACGACTACACAGTACGAAAATGGCTGTCGAGTTTGGAACCGGTAAAACTATTTGCATTTTGGCGATTGTGGCTGGATGTTTTGCAGTTTTGTGGCCAAAATTATTTTATCCCATGCTGCAGGCATCAATCAGTACACGAATTCCAATTGATAATTCACAAGGTAAGATGGGTTGGTCAGGTCTATTTTTAAGTACAATGGTGGCCCAAAGAGTGATTATTCAACAAACGTATTCAAAAAGGTAAAAATGTTTTATTACTTGAATTTTTCTGCAAAATGTGTCGAAAGTGAATATGGAATCGTTAGGGTATCGAAGGCTGTCGATAACAAGCCGAGGCTAAACTTCACATTAAATGAGAGCGGAATGTCGTGGCGCAGTGCCACGTTTTTTCATTTGTTTTATGTCTGACGGAGGGGTAAGAGACCTAAATAGCTCGTCCCCGAAGGAGGAGGTGTAAGTTTTATTCCGTATGTATAATTAATGCCATGTATGCTTGGAGAAAATTGTGTTTTATTCCTGAACTATGGAATTTCGCAGTAAAAATTTGTTGCTTTACCGCAGACGGCTGTGTTTCCATGGAAGCCAGTTGAAACCTACTATCCAGGGATAGTTTTAATTCCATTTATGTATTTTTCTTTATTCCATTTTAAGTAATATAGTTTTCAGAATAATGTGCACATGACTTAATCTCTTGCAGTACCAGCATGCTGTGACGTAATCTTTGAAACAGATGTAAATGCTATAATGATTATGACAGAGATGTGTGGCAATATCTTGCAACATTATGATGAGATAGATCCCAAGCTGATCCAGGCCTTTAAACAGGGCAAACTCACTCAAGCAGGAGTTGAAACCTGTAGAAATGAGGTTCTGAATAAATGTGGTGTTGACATCACTGCCTTTTTACATGAAAACGTTCGTCTGGGGAAAACATACAAGCAGATTCTGGATGAAGTACGTTCGTTCAACAGTACAGTGTGCCTTAAATTGAACTTTGGTGTTGCCCCTGGGTTACTAGGGGCCCCTCATAGGATGAGAGTTGGGGTTATCCATATGCCAAGTAAGGTGACAAGTGCATTGTTAAGTGTCATGGCGTTATACTAACCTAATCTAAACTAACATTGGACTGTGGGGTTTGTTCACTACTTAATTTTGGACATGAAGCTAGTAGTAATTAGTTTGCAGTAAAGTTTTTTTTTTATAAGGTGCCTTATTCTTGATTGTTTACTAATGCTACAAATAGTTGCACACATGCGTGACATTTGTTATTTGCTTGTGTGTGTAGCCACATGTTTACTCACACTGCAAACCAGCATAGTTATTTACCATTGCTGTTAATCTAGTGCTTAATAAGAAGTGGTGGTGGATTAAATTAATCTTGAATCTTTTGTATAATTGTGTTTTGGCAAAATACAGTTTCTTAATGTTGTATAACCTACACAAAATTGAATGGCAGTGGACCACACGTTTTGATGAAACAGGGTGGGGTAACTGCTGTGTGATTTTTCCTAGTTTCTTGTGTGAGAAAGTGTTGGGTTGCTGATGTGATTGCCTGACATTACTGACTACTATGCAGATGACTCATAAGTGATTTTTTTTTTCATTTTAATCAGTGTTTTATTTTTTGTTTTTTGTTGGAAGTGGTACCTTAAAACTAAATCTCAGACCATATGTCACAAGAGAAGATGTAAGATGGATAGTGTGATGTGTAAGTTGATGATTTGCATGATCCAGTATCTCCCTGCTCTCTACCAGCATACTGATATGCACAGAAGAAGACATTGTCATTTTATTTTTGTTTTTACTGAACTGTCCTTAATTATCCATTATCTGTGCATCTTATATTGTATTTTCTTGAATGTAAGATGGCTCTACAGCCTTCAGCTTTCAGGAACATACATATACAGAATATATTTCACTTCGTAAATGTAAGGTGCCTCCCCATTTTTCAGATGATGAATTAGGGAAAAAGAAATTCTTATTTTTGGGTAAGTAACTGTATGACCACGAAGGCTGTTAGTATCTGGATTTCTTTAATTTTGAAATGGAAGTTGACATTGTTCTACTAACATCCATGCATTTCATGTAATCTTGTCATTAGGTTTTCGTGGCCTTTGTTTAATGTGTACCTTTGTGTTTCAGGGTTTAACCATGTAATGTAGTGAAGCTTTTCTAGCGTTGTGGCATCAGGCCACTATATGAAAGTAACTAGTGTATGTCCATTAATTAAGATGGGTGCAACATACATTGTAACTGAACACTGAAAGCTGCAGTTACAGATGTATTATAGTTATCCAGCTCATTGATCTCATTGTTTTAAGTTTTACAAATAAAGGTTGAGAATTTTTTAGGTAGCAACTTCTTAGCATTTTTTCAGTGATAAAACAAGATTTCTACCTTCAGGTCATCACCGTCAAGAAAGACCGCCTCACTTACATCCAGACATGTTGCATCCAGCATTACGAGAGCGGGGTCGGGCTATTCCACATTCACATGTAGTGCCAAGAGTGGTGGAGAAAGAAGGGCGGGTAAGACATTGAGTATTTTAATGCATGGGTTTCCAACCTACAGCTTGCCAGGTTGTATTGTACAGCCCGTGGCCACATTTGTAAATTTTGTATATACTATAGAAATTACACTAATGTAGGCAGTTACATATAACACTTCTTGTTATTTTTCCACCTGCAGCCTATCAACCAGCCCTTTGCCATACAAAGAGTGGATGCCAATGCTTTAACACTGCCCTTGTAATTGAAGTGTCCTCTGAGTACAAAGGGGAATACAGTACCCCACTATGCCATGACATTTTTAAAATTTTGTGCATTTATACAGATGGGGCTCTTATTAAACATGTTTATCCAAAAAACTTGTATAGGTATATGTGTTTGTCTAAAAATGAATTGTGTTTAAAATGTAAGCTACAAACAGCTGTTCTTAGTTTCTTTTTTTTTTTCAAGGTGGAAAAACCAAATTAAAAAAAAGTCTGTTCTTTAATGAAGCCTCTTGTAAAATTCACACCAACTTCACCCCCATTATTTTTTCAGGAAATTGGTACTGAAAAATATCTGTTCCTAGTAACACAGGTAAACTTTACTTATGTTTGTGTGCTTTCGTTTTCTAATTTAGAGGAAGTTGGTACTCAAAAATGCCGTTTAATGTGATATACTTTAAAACTTGGGGTAGCTTACAACCCCATATTTCAGTCTGGACTCTTGAATTTTGTTCTTGTTTCTTTGTTTTTAGTGGAACATGCACAGCACACATTCTTTCCCCTTTGAAGGTGAGTGTGTGTTGTGTGTTGTGCCTTGTGCCAAGTCAGTCAGTTGGCTGGTGGTTGGATCTTACCTTTCTTGCATTGTGAGCTGAGTTTGAGGCACCCTTCCCGCCTCTTGTATTAGGTCCCTTACGTATGTCAGTCTGAGTAGTTGATGTGATAATTTTGAACCACAAGAGGCAAGAATGGTACACTGTTGAGAATAGTAGGGTCTAGAAATGGAAAACTAGCTTTTTTGTCCAGTTCCAGGGCCTTTTCCTAATTGAGTACAGGTTTGTGATGCGGTCAGATTTCTCCACTTTTCCTGTACATCTATTTTAGCCTCATACTATGGCTGGTTTAAGACCTTGTCCATGCTGGTCACAGAAATTACCTTCAGCCAATGGAGATAGCATTTTTTCAGTTTGTTTACATTTCGTCTGTCATTCTTCACCATGGCGATCAAGTTCTCCCTCTTCTGGTGTGTGTGTCACCCACTGTAGTTAAATTTTCTGCCCAGAACTCGTGGGCATTAATTTTCTGTTTTGTCCAACAGCAGTTTGTTATCATAGTGCATAAATCATCAAATAGTGCTGGATGTGTTAACCATGTACAGCGCCAGGCAGAAAAACCTGACGATTTTTAAGTTCCAATAAAATGAAAAGTATACTGTCTTTTTAGGTGAATTTATTACTAAAATTATCTTTATCTGAAAGCATTTTAAACAATATTCACTTCAGGAATATAGTGTTTATGAGGTGTCATCCCTTGTTGTCAGCACATTCCTGCAAGTGGAGGACTTCTGACAAAAGCCTGACACAACCATTCGATGTTCTCAGGAGTGCTAAGTGAAGGCTCTCTTCCTGGACGTTTTCTTTTTGCGGCAGACACTGTTTCTCTGAAGTTTCTCACCCACAGTAGTGCAGTATTGCGACTAGGGACACTGTTGTTTGATGAATATTAAAGTGCCGACGAAACATCCGCTGAGTCACGACAGGATCATTGTTTTAGAAATACCTCTCCACAGCGAAAGCCTGATGCTCTACAGACCAGGACTCCATGGCAACTGAAATGCTTTGAGTCTCGCTAGATGGGTCCTCAAGGACAAATTCCCCACGCGAGTGATTCCTCTTACAGCTGTGTTGCCAAATTGTCAGGTATTTCTGCCAGCCTCTGTACAATTTGTGGCCATATTTTTAGTCCTAGAAGTAAGGCTGGCTACACTTGCATAAGGAGCTGACATTTGGAGAGTTGCATGTTGACTGTCTTTGTCTGAATGCAGTCATATTGTACACTGTTCAACAAAAATCAAGCGGCCTGATATTTCATACGTCCTGCTCAGGCAGTGACATGATATGCAGTTGCCATCATAATTCGAGTTGTTTTACTTTCCCCATATTTGTGGATTTATGGCATTTCTCTGTCTTCCATCCATTAAAATCAATCATACTGTGTATATATTAACGAAAGACACAAATACATTCACTTAATTTGAAGTTAAAACATGAATTAAATAAGGGTCATTAATTTCCGAGGCGTGTGGCTAGCTAGCTCTGCTTCCACAGATGGATGTTGCGAAAGGGTGGCTGTTTGCTGCATCCAGAGGTAGGGGGTGGGGTGGGGGGAGTGAAGTACTGTTGGAACAGGTGCAGCTCAATTTTAGCTTTCGAAATAAGTTTATAATTCTTCTTCCATGTGGCTTTCTAGTAGACAATAACACATTTTCAAAAATGTACATTGCCAATGGAGCATAGATAACTTTTGAAACATATCATTAAATAATTTATATGTTACTGCATAATTTAATTGAATGTTTGTTAGTACAAAACATTCAAAAAAAAAATTGATGCTCTCACTGGGACTCAAACCAATGTAGTTTGTTTCCAAAGAGTATTGCCATCACGCATTAAGGCACTCGGCTACCTCCAGATGTGGCAAACAACCACCCTTTTGCAACATCCATGTGTGGAAGCAGAAGTAGCTAGCCACATGCCTTGGAAATTAATGGCCCTTATTTAATTCATGTTTTAACTTCAAATTAAGCGAATGTATTGGTGTCTTTGGTTAGTATATACACAGTGTGATTGATTGTAATGGGTGGAAAACCGAGAGATGTCATTAATGCACAAATATGGGGAAAGTAAAAGACTTGAATTATGATGGCAACTGTACGTCATGTGACTCATAGTTCGGGACTTAGGATATTTCAGGCCACTTGATATTTGTTGAACAGAGGGTACATAGACCTGTAACTCATAGAATCACACAGTTATAATTTTTTTAATGTAAAACTGTTACTGTTCTTGCTGTATATATTTTCTGAAAATGACTGTACATCTGGAGAGCACAGTAATTTCAACTGCTATATTTTCAGTTAGGCTGTAACAGCGTATGAATCAATGAACTTGTCATTTCCACAGTTAGTCACATTTTTCATATGTCTTGTGAAGTTCATATCTGTTGTCACTAAATTACAGAAATCTGAGTATATGAATTTTCCTTGTACCGTTTTCATAATGTTACATAGAACTTCAAATGGACCTGCTTCAGATTGTAGTATTAGTTGCATTATGCTTCATGTAGTATGTTGCCATGCTATTGCACTTGGGAGTAAGGCAGTAAAGCCAGCAGAATATCATCTTTCATAATTTAATCTAAACACTGCCCTGTCACACATGCTGTCCCTCAGACAGAACAGACTTAATTGTTGAGCAGAAGGTAGTTGTAAACATGGAACTACATGACACAAAAGTCACATACAAATTGCAGCGGAAGGAAACAAACTTGCCTTCGATCGCATATTGCACTAGCCTATTCAGTGTATATGTGTTCGAGACTTTTTCCTATACCAGTGACTTGAAGAACGAATATGAACTCATTTATACAACCACCAGATAAGCCACACATGCAAGAAAAGTAAATAGCTGTGCTGGGTACCTAACAAGATATCCTCATGTACAGTTACCTGCAAGTTTTTAGCTCTTACAGAAGCAGATATTTGAAATTAATAATTCCATAAACTGAAATTAATTGAAAATGAACTAATTGATAAAGGATCCTCAACAAAACTACATAAAAGTAGGTAAATTATGTCAAAACTTTGGGAACAGGTAGATAGATCAATTCTTAAAAATATACCTTTGAAAAACTTTTAGGTTTAAAAGTATGTAAACTACAAAGGTTAATATCAGCTTACGCAGGAATGGACACTTAAAACTTTGTTGGGGTTTAAGGAGCCTGTCATTGACAGGGTAAGAGTGCCATACCTAGACAGTGTAAGAGCTTCAGTGTTTGCATCTCATTGTGTTATATGATGAGGTATTTAATAGAAGTACCGATTTCTTATCTGCATGACCATGAGTTATGGTGTTATATTATTATCTATGAAAACATAATAATTACAACAGTAAATGATCCCCAGTATGACATGTTTCAACCTGTATAGATTATTTTCAGATTATTATAAAACATATTGAGGTTTTTTAACCTCTGTGGGTTATGTTGAGGTTATTAAAGCATATTGAGGTATTTGGTTGCTTATTTTACTTGCATGACTGTTGGTGATGTATGTGTACTGGATTATGTCACTGGTTCAGTGGGTGTTTTCCCAGGTTTATGTTTTGTTTTAGTTTTATGTGATTATTATGTTTAAAATTGATGTGGTTGTAAGTGTTGGATTTGTGTACACATACAACACTACAGCTTTATGTAGGAACAGTAATCAACCCAAAACCTCTCACTATGTTCTACAATAACCTGAAGGTGACCTATACAGGTCACAACATGTTGTGCTAGGAGATCATTTATTGTTATAATCATTGTGTTCACACATCTTACAATGTAATACAATAAAATTGTGTGTAGGTAAGAAACCTGTATTTCTGTTAAATACCTCAGTGTAAGAGGTGTCATGTGTGAGTGTACAACATGCAAAACACAATGAAGAGCTCTCTGTTGGTATACTACATCCAAAGCATGATTTAGCATAGATTATAAGAGCTGTATGTGAGTGATACAGTGTGAAAGCTGTCGTTGTGACTGTACCACATGCAGAGCATGATTAAGCATACAGTTCAGAGTACAGCCAGCGCATACTGACTTTATGGAGTAAAGCCCTTCAGAGGCTTATCAGGATATTTCCATCCTTTGTGGAACCCAACAGTTAGTACCTATTCACAAGATCCTACCTCTAGACACTCTCCTTATCCAGTAAGGTCCATCTTTCTTTTGTCCTTCCACCCAGAACCACCCCAAGATTAGACTTTTTTACTGACAGGAAATGCATGTAACATTTTTGGAATCATTTACTCACTGGACTTCGTCTGTCATCTCGTGTTTAAAATAAAAATTAATTTGCAGCACTTCAGTCAAAGGTTTGGCCCCAGTCCCAAGACAGAAGAGTAAGGGAAGGACTCTAGGAAAATTTGTTCTAACACTCTGGACCAAGAGGTTTAAAATAGCTTTCCCTGTTGGACACAGTCGAGTAGGTGTTTTCTTCAGAATGTAACATTGCAATCTAATTTTTATTTGCAACATGGGATGATGGACAAAGTCCACAGGATGGATTTTACCATCACCAGTGTCCTGTAGAAATGTGTTCCTTCCCAGTGTTGTTGATATACATTTTCACTCATTTTTAAAGTGAAGGAGAACACAAATTCAGTAGAAATATGATTTTGATATTGTTCTTACCTTTGTTCTTAAGACTTAGGTACTCCGCATGCTTGTGTTCAAATATCTAAAAGAGTTCTTAATAGGTAGTATGCTGTACCTGGCCTCACATTTTTGTTGTCTGTGATTTTTAACCCAGGATGTCAGGGTTTTGTCACATCATATGAGGGGTGTTTGGAAAGCAATAAAACTGGCAGTTCTGAATACCTGCAATGGTCTGGCTCTACAAAAGGCCTGAAGTAGATGATTCAAAGCCACAAAAAACATAGTTCTGCCATTAATGATTATTTTATCTAAAGTACTTGATAAGACCCATTTTTAAGTGGCAGGGGATATGTTTTAAGGCAGAGGTGTGTTACAGAATTTGGCATGAAACTTGGAAAAAATGTAATAAAGTAACATCAGATATGTTACAGCAAGCTGAGGGACAAGCAGTAAAGCGTAGACGTATAGATTTCAGATGGTAGAAGAATTGTAATGATTTGGCACCAAACGTTAACTAGTCATTGTGCAGTGTGATGCTGAGAAAACCAAACATTGACTAAAGTCATCACCAAGAATGTAGTGGGGGGAGGGGGTGGTCTCTCACTGGACAGGAAGTTGCCAGGACATGAAGCTAACCCCACTCTTCCATCTAGTGCCAAGGTTAAGAATTGATGAGGCTGTAATTCTGCTCCTGCTGTGTGCCTTCGTGGCATGCACAGGGACAACTTTACCTTCTGTTAATTAGTGTTCAGGGATTAACCTTTAGACAGTGTCCATCATATATATAGGATGCAAGTGCTGCTACCACCAGAAGACCATATTTCATATATTTAGTCAACCATTTACTTAACTGCATTTTTTAAGACATGCTACACCATCTCCTTCTTTTCACCACAAAATTCTATGTCCATAATGTTATCTTCTTTTGTTCGTAAAATATTCGCTTTTGACGTATAAGATGCACCATAATTTAAATTTCCAGCCCTGCAGCCAAAGGGTTAATACTGCTGTGGGAGTATTTGTGTGGGTATTGTTGCAATAAATTTAATGTACAGCATTTTGGAGATATTGTTCTTACATCATTCATTAGTGAAGGCCAGCTTTATCTTGTAGGTCCTGCTGGAAATGGGATTAACAAGCGGGAATTAGTACTACCCTGCAGAAAATGCTCACACAGCAATTAAATTATATTATTTTGGGAGGTTAATATTCTTGTATATGAAACTATTTTTCTGTGTAAGTTGGTACAAGTGGTTTAACTTCTGCCGTTTATTCAAGAGGTATTTTAATCTTGGCCAGAACACTATCATGTGTGAAAGTTGACCAGCTGTTTACCATTCAGCACTTAATTGTCTGATCTGCTGACATCAGATATGTGAACCACACTCAAAAATACATTGAAATTATTTAATTCTGCTCCAAAATAGAAAATGTATGTAAATGTCAGAGAAGATTAATTTTCATTTCCTGCAGAATACAAAATATGGTTTCATGGATTTGAAGGGCTGTGCCATTTGAAATTAAAAGTTTACACAGATAGATAAATTTATCCCCCGATGCATATGTTTATTTCTGTTTACACCAGAATTTCTAACATAGAAATTTGTGACTTTGTTACTGTGTTCCCATACATATGTTTTTATGTATAATATGCTGATCATTGAAGTAACTTTCAGGTTAGTAATTTCCGTCAAGTCAGGTGAGTTCCTGTTAAATCCACTTTGAAGTGTAGGGCTTCCACAAAGCAGTGCCAGCAGTCTCTGCAATTGTTGTCTTGACCTCACTCCAAGTCTCTCACACCTTTCCAGCTTTACCCTTTTATCATTCTCCACCAACTTCCTGTTCAACATTATGGAGGGTTCCAACTCGACGCTCGTTTGTCTATGGCAGAAGAATACCTCTGAGTGTATGTCTTTTCCACTTCCATTTCCACTGTTTCAGTTTCACTCCCACCAGTTTTTCTTGTGCATGTCTCTGGAGTTCTTCATGAGAGATAACTTCAGGCTGTGTCCTGTGTGCCAGCATGCAGTGTGCATGTGCATGCAGGTGATCCCTAGTGCCCACTAGAGTAGACACAGGTATTTAAATGGGGCTTTCCTGCATGACAGCATGTAGCAGGCAGCCATGTAAGGTGGATGCTATGGTTAGAAGCAGTGGCCAAGCTTGTTTGACTGCTGCTTTCTGGTCGGTCAAGTGGGCAGAAGTAAAAGAGGAGTTCTGGTCATCAATTGGGCATCAATTTTGCTGTAACAGAGGCCTTGATTTGTTTAGTTTTTGATAGTAACATTAAATCTATCACACTTTGCCTCTTTGTACCACATTTTAGGGCACTATTTTTCTGCAGAAAACACTCTTAGTGATGCCATTGTGCCACTGTCCAGTCACTGGCATGCAGAATGTATCCCTAAAGAGCTTCAAAATTTGTGTAAGGCTCCTGTTTGTAAATAATTGCAGGTTTGTAATGATTGTGTGTGTAACATTCCATGTTTCACACCCATAAAAGATGATAAACTTGATGTTACTTCTGAAAACATTGAACTTTGTTATTGTAGTTATCTCCCTAGCATTTTGTACTCAATACAGATGAACAAAGCTGCATTTGCCTTTTGAAACCACATTGTTACATTTTTATGCCCTACCAGTGTTGTAATTTTTGTGCATCCTCCTTGTGTCTTGGCACCATATAAATTGGCATATTTAGTCTTAGCAGAATTATGAAATCTGGGTTTAGGGATTATTGTAAGTGATGGTTGTTCTTGATCTGGCACTTATCCATTTTGGCTGTGAGCCATGTAAACAAGACTTGTGGGAAAATTCTCATGTCTTGTGGATGTATTGACCCAATTTAGCATCCATAAATTGTAGCCAGCTCTTGCAAATATATATATATATATATATATTTTAGAAATTTATAATTTGGCCTTCAAGAATTGGTAAAAAAAAATTTAGGCATGCCTTTTTTGCCATTTTCTTCATTCACAATCAGGAGACAATTTGTTGATCCAACTACAGTGTGGATGGAAAGTTCTCAAAATAAACATATGCTGGAAACTGTAGATGGGTCCTGTTTTCTTATGAATTCCAAGACCAAAAATCTTGCAAATCAGTAGTTATATTTCTGTATTAGTGCAGTTACAGCTACAAACATCAAACTGATATGTGAATACAGAAATCATAATCATGCTGGTTTTGTTGTTTTAACAGTAACATTTCTTCTGGACAGACAGCTTTATCTCTGTTTGACATGCATCTTACTTTCAACACAGATCAGAAAAGCTTCAGTCTCCTTAAATGTCATGTGTGTATAAAAATGTAACTTATTTTCCCTTTTGCAGACCTAAAAGAGAACACCCACAGATATGGAATGTACTCCATGCCACTACCAATATGTACCGTAACCACGTTTGTTAAAGCAGTTGGCAAATGTTGCTGTAGAATTGTTTGATGCAGCATGAATTCTCTTTCTAGGCTTTTTTAATTACGTGTGCAAACTTAAATTACCTCAATCATGAATGCTGTTCCTACACAGTCATGAAAAGTGTGATATTGCAAAGGCAAGCAGCCATAACCTGATCCAGATACAGGGACTTTGTGCTTGTATGTGATTGGTGGCAAAGGAGACCTGCCTCACAGACGGCATATATGACAATTGCTGAAATTTCGGCTATGTGAATGCACCTTGGAACCACCATCCAAGATTATGGTATTAGATAAAGGCTGAACGTAATCTGATGGTAATTTTTTACAGCCTGGCCCTATACCTGGGATGAGGCCCCCAATGGGTGGAGCAGGACATGTGGTACCAGCACCTAAGGGCAGTGGCACCATGGGTATTGTGATGCCTATATACACGATCGGTATTGTCGTGTTCTTCATGTACACAGTCATGAAGGTAATGCCTCAAATTGTATACAGTGTGATTTATTTTGTAACACCATAGTGAAGCTGTATTCATACATAAATGAAGCTGTATGTCCACTTCGCTTACCACCCGTACCCATTGGGCACCCTGCTATGCTGTCTTTGTGTTCAAGAACATAAAGGTCAAGGCAGACCATATCTGGACACACTAGACAAACAGCAGTGTAGATCATTGATTAGACCAGTCTCTACCAAATACATTTTTGTCATGATGTTTGCATCATCTCCATTTTGCAGTATGCAAAGAGAAAGAAATTTATAAATGAGTTTCAGATTATCATGGTGAAAACTGTGAAGGATACTGTCTACTGGGATGTAACAGCACAGTCTGCTGGAAATTTATCGGCAGTTCTGAGGAATGTGTTGCATCGTTCTGCTGCATTCGTCCTTAACATTTGGAAACCAGACTGCACAGTGTTGTGTCATAAAACATTTACCTTCTAATTTATATACAGTTCTAAATTTTGTGCATCCCTTTTTGTTATTTTTGTACATTTAGCAGATGCTTATATTACTTGTCAGTAAAATAAATGGTCATTCAGATTTTGATATGATCCTATTCTGAGTTCAGAAGTAATGTGTTTTCCATATTGATAACCATGCAGTTAATTCCATTTCTTTTCACATGTAATGAATCAAACTAGAAACATAATATTAATTGTTTAAGTTTTGGCATCAGACTGGTTCATTATTACTCAGTTTTGCTGTTTTGAAGTCGGGAGTGTGTAGTTGTTGGATGCTGTAAGATGTCGCAGTAAAGTGATCAAGTGCTGATTGAGACAAAAGTTCCAGATTCTTTGAAATTTGTTAGGTAATGTTCAAGAAGCCTGGACAGTCTGCGGTCAACTACAGTGACTTCAACTCGGATCCTGAGTTTCGGAAAATTGTATTCTCAGAAGAGTATGTTGATGATCAGACCCACTCTTATGGTGACCAGATGCGACAGAATGTGAAACATGAAGCAGCTACTGTATGGAAAGCAACGGAAGAGAATGGCACAAAGCTCGGTGGGTCTGGTTCACAGTTTTTACTTAATTCCAGAAGAAGGTTGTGAAAGCTACTGAGGTGTTCTAACAAAACTGTGCTTTTCATTTTTTGTTCTTCAGGTTGGAAGGAACGTGACACGAGTAAGTAGAGTACATTGTCTCATCTAAATTCTGTGTTTGTTAATAGTGCTTCTGCAGTTGTTTGGGAGACGCTTTTGGGATGTTTGTAAATTTTTTTATGTTGCTGCCTACATAGCATATTCATGGAACATAGAATCTGAAAAATATTTTTTTGGATTGTTGAAACAAATTACAGTATAAGTAACAAAATTCATCATGCATACGTTTAGAACAAAGAGCAAAAGATATTACATTTCTAAATTATTCACATAGAAATATTTGTAATTACTGTCATAGAGGTATTGCAGAATGTAGTTTAGCAGACCCTTTCTGTGTCTGCCATATTTCTCCTTACTACTAAAACTTTTGCACTTATCCCAAATGCATTCTGATGAAACAACTGATGTACGTGGGGTTGGGTACAGTACTCTGTGTTCCTGTTCTCTTGCAGGTAACAGATAAGACTGGTAACATTCAATATTACAGTGGTGTAAGTTGATAT